>Ga0206678_10000601_pt1 | contig 23334 bp, 18 predicted proteins | sample M180m12015metaG_FD_155453 | JGI IMG/M metagenome (GOLD analysis project Ga0206678, IMG submission 155453) | Ammonia-oxidizing marine archaeal communities from Monterey Bay, California, United States - M1 80m 12015 | ecosystem: Environmental > Aquatic > Marine > Intertidal zone | place: USA... | reverse complement strand
CTGCTCTATCATCACTGGCAGTCCGGGAGACTGCATCAATGACGAAGATAATGGCAATACAGTAATCAGGCGCTATCCGGCCCTGACTGGTGAAGCGACGCTTGCGGGCGTAGATGACGCCCCAAACAGCGGCGACTGGGATTCACCGCGTACCTCGATTCAATTCAATGGCCGGGGAGGGCTGAGTGGAACAAGCAACCAGGTTAGATACCTTGATTTATGTTTGGACGGGCAGCTCGGTCGCCGGATCCAGCTGGCGCTGATCGGTAGGCCTAAGGTCTGGAAAGAAGCGGAACCAGGTGATCCCACGCCTTCCGTGCAGCCGGATTGCTGATATGAAAACGCTTTCACTTTCCCGACAACGACAAAAAGGCTTCTCCCTGGTCGAGGTACTTGTGTCGGTGGTTATTATGTCCGTCGGTATCCTTGGTGTCGCCGGGTTACAGGTGCTAAGCCTGCAACAAAATAGAAGCTCATTGTTTCGTTCAGAAGCTCTCATGCTGGGTGGTGACTTGCTTGATCGGATGCGCGCAAACTCGCTTCAAAGTTATGCTGGGTTCGATTTTACAGATCCGCCGCCGTCCGCAACCGACTGCGAGGGTGACAGCTGTACCCCGGCCCAGATGAAGGACTTTGACATTGCATGGTGGCGCTGCTCGATCAATCGTCTGGACGCGAATGATGTTCCTTTTCAAATTTGCAACACCTTGGGTGTGACAGGCTCGCAACTGCCTGGAGGACAAGGAGAAATAGCGGATGCCGGCGACGAAACGAATTGCAGCGTTGAGGACGGGGAAACCTGTGTGATTGTCCGCTGGATCGATATTCCTTCAGAAAACCCAACCTATAGCTCGGTCACGCTTCGGGCAAGGGTCAACTGATGTATCGTTCGCTGCAGAAAGGTTTGTCCCTGGTCGAGTTGATGATCTCTTTGACTGTCGGGTCAGTTATTACTGCTGGGGTTGTTCAGTTATTCAGTGCCAATTCAGACACTTATGGTGTCATGATGGGGCAGTCTCGGATGCAAGAATCTGCCCGCTTTTCACTCGACTTTATCGGTCGTGATATCTACAAGGCAGGATACTTCGGGTGTTTCTCAAGTAACGAACAGTTGCATTGGACTGCTGCAGATGGCGATGACATACCCTACGAGTTTGACCTAAGAAGCGGGCTCGAAGGCTATAACGCTTCCGTCGCAGATCGAAGCTGGATTCCGGGTCTGGACGATCTGCCAACGACAGTTGGCGCAACGAATACCAACGTGTTTGAGGACGGCACTGGCATCAATACAGACAATATTGTGAGTGGCACCGATGTCATAACGATCAGAAGCCTTTCGCAACAGGACGTTGAAACCCGTTTGGCAGAGGAGCTTGTAAATGCCACCGATGACATTGAAGTCGTGAAGCCCGACGATGGTATCGAATTGGGGATCAACGAAGGTGACCTCGCTATGATTCACGATTGTGAGAAAGCGACGATATTTCAGGTGACTGACATAGAGGTCGAGGACGTGGGCGGCACGGTTGAGATCGATATTAAGCATGAGGTTGATGATGAAGGGGTCCCTTGGGATAATAGTTTTGCGAGGTTGGCGCTTAAAAACAGCTTTGGTACCGACGCTTATGTTAGTGCCATTGAGACGAACACTTACTTTATTGCTCCTGGTCAAGGGGAAAACAATAGCGGCGATGCGCCGCTCTCGTTGTGGCGAAAATCCGGCACAACATCGCCGGTCGAGCTTGTTGAAGGGATCGAAAATCTGCAAATTCTTTATGGTGTATCGGACGACGATGACCTTATCCCAAACCAATACGTGAGCTCAATCAACGATGTGAGCCTTAAAAATGTCGTGACCATTCGAGTTACGGTGATCGCTAACTCTATTGATGATGTGGGCGGTTCCAGCGCGCCGACACACGGTTGTACTATCCAAAACTGCTATGAGGGTGAAGGTGAATCAGAGATAGACGGTTTGATACGTCGAGCTTTCACCCAAACCTTTATGCTCAGAAACAGAAGCTAATGATCATGATGATGAAGCGAAACCAACCAATCCTGCCAAGCAAACGAGGTCAAGCCGGTATCGTATTGTTCATGAGCCTGGTCATGTTGCTGTTGTTGACAATGTTGGGAGTTTCATCGATTCAGACGACGTCACTGCAGTTGCGGATGGCGCGCAACGCGAACGATGGGAACCTCGCTTTTCAAGCTGCGGAAGTGGCGCTGCGAGACGGAGAAGATCTTCTGGAGGACCTGAACAGCCTGAATGATTTTGGCGATCCCCTGGACGATCTAGCGGTCAATGAGGCGAACGGTTATTACTTTGAGGCAGCGCCAGGAGACCTTCCAAATTGGAAAGACTTGGGAGATTGGGAGAGCGGTGGCTTTCGGACAAGTGAAACGCAGATTACAGGAGCCGAGCAGCCAAAATATATCGTCGAGCACGTGCAAACAATCATTGCGGATGCGGATGCACTGAATCTTGATAATATTGGCGAGGATATAGGAGCTGGTCGAACTGAGGTTTTTCGAGTGACCGCTCGGGGATATGGCGCCACTGCAGATGCACAAGTCATGATTCAAGGGACCTACGGGAAGCAATTTTAGGTCGTTAAAAGAGCGAATGAGAACCTTTCGTTCAGTTAATTCGACCATTGAGTTAATGGTCCGCTTACAAACTATATCTTGCCTGTATATTATTTTTGGCGTTCGTTCGCTAGAACGGAGCGGCACTTAAAATTGATAAATCGAGAAAACCTATGCGCAACTATTTTACCTTTGGACGACATAAATGGGCGTCACGATTATTCGCATTAAGTGTTTTTTGCACGGTCCAGCTTTGTTGCTCCTTCGCGTTAGCGCACAAGAACTCCCAGGGTACTCATGTCCTAGCGGTTGATGATCCAATTACGGTGCCGTTAGGTGAGACCAGTTTCATTTTTTGTCATCAAGACAACGATAACCTTAACGGGAAAACAGCACCTTTGACCACTCAGAGCCAGCAGGCCACGTTCAAAATCCTGGCCATGGGTCCCATGTCAAATGCAAGTTTGGTTAACGAGGCGCGTTGTAATGATGGGTTCCTGCTCAAAGGTAACGGGCAGCCTAGGCCTGGTTTTTTCAATGCAGTGAGCATTTCGCTAACGCCCGGGGCGCAGGGTACTGGATCCATCCGTTATAAACTCAAAGATGGCAACAGAACAAATTTTACCAGGGGCAAAGACAACAATAATGCCGGTTGCTTTAGCCCTGGTATTAATGATGATTCCTGTGGGATTCTGACGGTTACCGTGGGTGCGACCAATCTCACCGTGACATCGGGCCCTACGGCGACAGCGATCGATGAAAACAGCGGCGCGGGTCAAGTTGTCTATACCACGACTGCCAACGCGACCGCTGGGTTGTACGATACAGAAGCGCTAATTTATAGTTTTGCTGGGGGCACTGATGACGCTTCTTTTTCAATAGATTCATCGAGTGGGCAAGTGACGCTAGTGGGCGATCCGGATGCCGAAGTTAAGGACTCCTATAGTTTTGATGTGAAGGTGGCGGATGTCGGTAACAACGAATCTCCTGCTCAAAGTGTAACGCTTTCGATTAACGGGTTGAATGACAATGACCCCGTGCCGCAGGCGAATAGTTTCACCGTGGTTAAGGGGCAATCGGCGACTCAAAGTAATCTAGATACGGGCAGCAGCCTCTTGCAGGGTTTAACCGACAATGATGCAAGTGATACGCACACGGTAAATACCGCAGCGGTGTCAGGTCCAAGCTTTGGCTCACTGACACTGTCAGCTAACGGTACGTTTTCCTATACCCATGATGGTACTGACAACTTTAGTGACAGCTTCACGTTTGAGGTCATTGATTCAGGTGGTAACACGGGTAGCGCATCGGTCTCGATAACCGTCATTGAGGAAGATGATAATGACCCTGTGCCGCAGGCGAATAGTTTGACGGTCGCAGAGGGGCAATCAGCGAGTGAGACCGACTTGGATACAGGTTCTAACCTTCTGCAGGGTCTAACGGACGTAGACGTAGCTGATACGCATACCGTGAATACAACGCCATTGGAAGGTCCCAGTAACGGTACCTTGTCATTGTCGGCCGACGGCACCTTTAGCTATGTACACGACGATTCAGAGAACTTCAGTGACAGCTTTCGTTTTGAGGCGATCGATTCGACCGGTAATACGGGCAGCGCCATGGTGATCATTACCGTCACAGAGGTAAATGATAACAACCCGGTGCCGCAGGCCAATAGCGTTACGTTGAATCAGGGCGAATCAGTGACGGCCAGCGATCTTGATACAGGGGCTAACCTGTTGCAGGGCCTGGTCGACGCTGACTCGGGTGATACGCACAGTGTTAATACGACGCCGGTGTCAGGACCAAGTAACGGCACCCTGGCATTGGCGGCTAACGGCACTTTTAGCTACACCCATGATGGCACGGCTAACCTGACGGATGCCTTCACCTTTCAAGCGATTGATGCGGGTGGTAACACGGGGGATGCCACGGTTACGATTACGATCACGATACCGGGTGTTGATGCAGCACAACCGGAGGCATTTGACGATCATTACAGTGTTTTTCCGGGTCTGATAATGGAAGAAGATGGTGACCCTATCACCTTCAACGTTCTGTCTAACGATCAACTGGGTGACGAGCCTGCCTATGTGATTAGGGTAGGGCAGCAAATCGCGGATTCCGAGGGGATAGCACGGGCATGGCGAACCAATTCCCGGATGGTCGATATTGCCAATACCGGAGACTTTACCATTGCGATGAATGGGGAGGTCAGTTGCTCGAGCGATGAATGCTTGGGAGGGCAGACGCCGGACTCGACCGTAACCGGGTTTACGGTTGGAGACAGTTCCATCATATATCGGCCCGGGCTAAATTTTAATGGTGAGGACTCTTTTAGCTATTGCATCCGAGATGCAGTCCATTCACCAGCGGATGACAGCTGTGCAACGGTGACAGTTTTGGTGACGCCAGCTAACGATTTACCTAGAGTGCCTACGGAAATCGTATACACCATGGATCAGGGTGATGGTCTTGTCGTTTCAAGCGCTAACGGACTCGGCACTGTTGTGGATCGTATAGACAACACCGTGATTGACGGGTTGGCCTGCGATACAAGTGACCCGAGCTGCACTCGAACGCCGGATACTTTGTACTTTGCCGCCGCTAGTTTAACGACTGGTCAGGGCGGTGTTTTGGAGACATTTAATAGTGACGGAACATTCACGTTCAGGCCGAGTGCATCGTTCTTCGGGGCAGAGGGTTTCTTTTTTACTGTGTGTGACTCTTCGGTCCCCTCTGCGGATAGATGTACTAGCGGCAACTATGTCACGATCGTCGTTAATGAAGGAGGCTCTGCGCCAACGGGTTCGACTGACGGTGTAGTTGAGGTTGATTTTGACCTTGCCGAGATTCCGCTCGAACTGTTGCTAGGTACCGAGGCGAATGTCCTGGTGGTTCACGATGATTCAGGCTCTATGAGCTGGGATATCCTCACAGAAGGAGAGTCGGGTAAATATCGTTTTGGTGGAAATAGAGCGCTTTATTTTCTCAGTAAGGCAACGAGTAATAATTACAGATACCTTGCCGCGAGCGAAAAAGCACAGGCTAATACGGGTTACTGGCGGCTGCGAAATTCGCGATATAACAAGGTGTACTACAATCCGGAGACCCGCTATGAGCCATGGGTTGGGTTGGCGCCGGGTGGGGTTAGTTACCCTCCTTCAAATCCTGCACATGCATTGCATAATCCTGTTTCGCCCAATGGCAGTTGGACGAACCTGCTCACCAATGAACAGTATACCGCGTACGGGACTAGCGGCAATTACACGAACGTTAACCTTTACCTGCCGCGCTACTATGTCTGGGTAAACAAGGATGCCTCAGAAGCTAACCCCGACCTTGACGCGACACCTTCTCCCTATAAGGGCTCTGACCCTAGCTATTGCGTGCGAACTTGGCCTATAGACGCGGTTAACGAAGCGAGTTGCCTATCTGATGGGCTTCTGGTTGAGATTAAGCCTGCGTCACAAGGTGGGTCAGATAGCTATCCAAGATCAGCATCCAGAACGGACTGTGTCACCTCGGATAATTCCTGTTCCTTTCAGGAGGAACTGCAGAACTTTGCAAACTGGTTTACCTACTCGCGAACTCGAGAGTTTACCGCTAAGTCGGCCCTGGGTAGGGTGATAGCAGGGTCCGAGAACCTTCGGGTGGGCTTCACCACCCTTCGCTCGAGTAGACCCAGTGAGCCAATCAGGAGTATGAATAGTTCTGAGAGAACGGGCGCAAAGGCAGACTTGCTCAATACTATTTACGGGACTTTTTCTAGTGGTGGTACGCCACTAAGGCAAGCACTTAGGGGAGCGGGCCGGCATTTTGCCTGCAAAAGTGGAGACATCTATGGTTCAAGCAGTAATTCGTCTCCGGGAGATGCGGCGTGCCCGGTCTTAGCAGCGCCCAACGGTAACTGCCAGCAAAACTTTGCGCTATTGATTTCTGATGGTGCGTGGAACGGAAGCAACCCCTCTGTCGGAAATTCTGACAGCAATAACGATACAAATTTCGATGGTGGCGTCTATGCTGGCGGCGCCTCCGAGACCTTGTCCGACGTTGCGATGAAGTACTATGAAGAGGACATACACCCAGGGCTTCAGGATGAAGTGCAGACTTCGGCAAGGGATATCGCTGGTGCTGCGGAAACTGCGTTCAGGGACAATTCTAACGTCCTGATGCACCAGCACATGAAGACCTACACGGTGGGTTTTGGTGTTAACGGTCTTGTGGAAGAACAGGACGTACCAACGAACTACACCACTCCCTTTAACTGGGGTAACCCAACCAATTCGGAGAGTAAGATCGATGATATGCGGCACGCCGCGCTTAACGGGCGTGGTCAGTATCTCAGTGCGGCAAATCCCCTGGAGTTTTCAGAGGCCTTGGAGAAAGCTTTTGCAGAGTTCCAGCAGGGGAGTGGAGCAGCATCGGCAGTCTCATTTAACTCACAGGAAATTCTCCAGGACACGCTGGTATTCCGTTCTTTCTATAACACTAAGAACAATACTGGCAATCTGATTGCGCAGAGCATTGACTCTGATGGCGTCGTAACGGAGGAGCCTGTCTGGAAGGCGGCCACTCAGCTAGATTCGATACCGCCGAGCGACCGCGTGATTTTGACCTATGACGGTCAAGATGGAATACCCTTTAGGCCGGGTTTCCTCAACACTGCACAAAGGGCAGCCTTTAGCGTGGCACCGGGCGGCAACCCAATAAACACTGTGATAAGCGAACGAGTGTCGTACCTGCGAGGTGACAATACTAACGAACGCCCTGTTGGTAACTTACGGGAGCGACCGGGCATCGCAGGTCGCCTGGGTGATATTGTGCACTCAGCGCCCACCTTCATTGGTCCTCCATCGAGGTTGGGCAGAGGCAGTGCGCCGTTTCCTGAGAGTGACCCTTACTCTCAGTTTCGGTTCGCCAATAAGGCTCGCGATCCTGTAGTTTATGTCGCCGCTAATGATGGCATGTTGCATGGGTTCGATGCTGAAAGTGGTGATGAAGTGATCGGCTACCTGCCGAATAATCTGATTACAGGCACCTACAGTAATAGGGTGACGAATCTGCTCGATTACCAATATACGCATAAGTACTTTGTGGATGCGACACCAGCCGTCAATGATGTCTACTTAGATGTCGACGGTGATGGTGATAAAGAGTGGCGAACTATTCTAGTTAGTGGTCAAGGAGGTGGCGGTAAAGCCTACTTTGCGCTGGACATTACTGATCCAACTTCGTTTAGTGATCTTAACTCAGCAGAGGTAGTGCTGTGGGAGTTCACTGATGAAGATGACACTTACCCGACTGACGGGTTGGGTAACCCGCTGCTTACTGATGCAGACGGCGACGGCAATGTAGATGACCAGCGTCAGGATCGGTTGTCACCGCCACAGCCCGTCAAAGACTTTGGCTACTCTTTGAGTGGGCCGACCATCGTGATGAGTAACCTGTTGGATTATGACTCTGAAAACATCTGGGTCGCGATAGCGGGTAATGGTTACAACTCTACCGCTGGTATTGCCAAGTTGTTGGTTTTGTTTCTTGAAGGTGGATTAGATGGCACGTGGTGTCACCCTGACATTAACCATAATGTTATCCCGAATGGCGGCTACCCCGTTGCCTGCCAGAATGGCGATCCGCAGGATTTTGTTAAATTGGATACCGGGTTCGGTGCGCTAGCAGGTGTTCCAAACGGTCTGGGTGAACCCAGAGTCATTGATGCAGATGGCAACGGCACTGCCGACTATGCTTACGCCGGTGACCTGCAGGGTAACTTCTTCCGGTTTGACATCACTGACGCTGATTTCAATAACTGGAGCGTGACCAAGATTTTTCAGGCCCAGTACAAGCCTGGTACAGCAGATGAGAAAAACCAGCCTATCACCACGCAACCGCTTGCCATCGTTCACCCAACCGAAGATGAAGGCTTTATCATCATTTTCGGCACGGGTGCTTATTTGCGAAATGGGGACTCTACCGATGCAGAAACCCAGTCTATTTATGGTATCTGGGATCGACTTGCATCAGGTGGGTCAGCGCTTGTATTAAAGTCTGAACTTCAGTCACAAAGTTATACCAATGTCGACGATGCATTGGGCAAGTTAAGAACCCTCTCAGATAACGATGTTGACTATACTGTCGCCGGTGCTCAAAAAGGTTGGTATAACGATCTTGATTCTCCCCCAGCGGGCGCTGTGCCGGGTTCTGCAGCCGAGCTTCCTGGTGAAAGAGCGGTAAGAAACATACAGTTGCGTGGTGGCATCGCGTTTGTGAACTCTATCTTCCCAAGAGAGGCTGGGAGTTGTGTTGGCCTGGCGGGTGGCGCAGTCCTGTCGTTCTGCCCGGCTACCGGTGGTTCGATTTGCTTTAATCGAACGGTGTTTGACCTGAACGACGATGGTCTCTTCGATGGCAGTGACGATATAGGCGGCGTTCAGACTGCTGCGGGCATCATCCTTGAGGACCCTGCCCCGCCCACAGACTCGACGTTCATCGATAATAAACGAGTGACGCAGTATGGCCGGGAGCTGCACATTATTTCAACCAACACGTCCACAAGCGGAAACACGGGCCGGTTGTCATGGAAGCGCCTGGAAACTGTAGATTAGGAGAAATAGGGTGAAAAAGTTACTGATGTTGCTTGTCTTGATGATGCCGTTAGTTGTGTTAGCAGAGACCTTCGATGAAATGCTGCAAGGCGTGGATGGCCAGGCGCATAGAAGGTTTGAAAATGGCGTTATTGTTGAGCTGAACTATGTGACCAGAACGATCCAGGTCAGCGGTTATGACTATCAAATCAGCCCCGCTTTTGGCGAAAATACAACGGACATTTCGTTATATGGAACCTCGGCTGGTTCACTCGAACTTCTGTCCGTTGGGATGAAAGTAGAAATGGAGTACTTTGAGCTTGGGCATGCAAGATTGGCGATGGCGATAAAAGAACTTGACCCAAACCTTGAAGTTGAATTCTAACACCTAAGTTGCCGGCCTTTGCGGTCGATGGGATGTCCAACCTTATCCACGGAACGGTTTTGCCTGATCCTGCCCTGTACATTGATCACGATCTGGCGTGCATATTTCGGGTTGGCATTGGCGGGGCAGACGACAAAATTCCCGTTCTGAAATTTCGTATATCCCATCGGTGTCATTTGTAGATACTGTTTATTCTGGAATGCACGCCAGGTAACGGAGTTATCAGAGTTATTGTTTGATATACGAGCGATGAGTTTTTCTTCAGGTTCATGCCTTGCGTTTCTGTTCCTGTCGAGGAACACCGACAGTTCACCTGCCCAGGACGCGCCACATTTCCCGTTAGTCTTTGTCGCGCATAGTGTCGCGACCGTGTGGTATTGCACCGCTGTGTGGCGGGTAAAGTTGACGGCGGCGACCAGTCGATTGATTGAAGCTGTGGTTTTACTGCGAATGAGCACGGCGTTAACGGGCGGAACCGCGATTGCTATCAACGTCAGGGCAATCCCCAGAACAGTGATCATCTCGAAGTTGGAATAACCAGAAGCAAGGCCGCGCATAACAGTGTCCCGTTACTAATAATGCTATCTGGGATCAGATTAGAGCGGGAGCGGTAAGATTAATGCAGGACTTCTCGTCCAGATGTGCGAGCGTTTAACCAGTCAACAGGTGAGTCTAGTCCAGCCCCAGCTTTTTTAGCTTGTAGCGCAATGCGCGAAAGGTAATACCCAGTTTCTTGGCCGCTGCTGTTTTATTCCACCGAGTTGTTTCAAGCGCATCAACGATGACGCTTTTTTCAATATTCTCCAGATAGGAATCCAGCGACTCCTCATCTTTCGGTAGCACTGATCCAGGTGTTTTATCGATCGCCCCTCCCGGCTCCTGTGCGTCTTCCTCGCCGTCGTATACTGGTTGGGTGAATTGCTCGTCAGGCGGAGAAGTAAGGGTCAACTGCAGGTTGTCGGGCGTGATGATATCGTTCTCACACAGCGTGATGGCTCTTTCCAGAATATTCGCAAGCTCTCGAACATTCCCAGGGAAAGGATACTCGGTGAGTTCGCTGAGTGCCTCGCTGCTGAGCCTGGGTTTCGGAACCTGGTAGTCTTCTGCAACCCTGCTGAGTAAATCCTCGGCAAGAATAGGAATGTCCAGAGCGCGCTCCCGAAGGCTTGGTACGCGTAGCTCTATGACGTTAATACGGTAAAAAAGATCTTGTCGGAAGGTCCCTCGCTCAACCTCGGTTGTCAGGTCCTTGTGGGTTGCACTCAGAATTCGCACATGAACGCTTACTTCCTGCTGCGAACCAATCGGCCTGATCGCCTTCTCCTGAATACCGCGGAGTAGCTTCACCTGCATTGGCAGCGGAAGGTCAGCTACTTCATCCAGGAAAAGTGTTCCTCCATTGGCCGCCTGGAAGAGGCCTTCCTTGTCCGCAACCGCGCCTGTAAAGCTTCCTTTGGTGTGACCAAAAAACTCGCTTTCCATTAGCTCGCTGGGAATTGCGCCGCAATTAACGGGGATGAATGGACCCCCGGCACGTGGACCATTTTCGTGAATCGATCTTGCCACCAGCTCTTTACCGCTGCCCGATTCGCCACTGATATAGATAGGAGCCTGACTTCTCGCGAGTATTGATATCTGCTTGCGCAGCGCGATCATTGCTGTTGTTTCGCCCAGAATGCTGGGTGAAACGATGGCGTTTTTGGTGTTCAGGGGCTTCAGGTTAAGCGCTGTGTCGACAAGACTACGTAAGAGTTCGAGGTTGACAGGCTTGGAAACGAAATCAAATGCACCTGCCTTCAATGCTTCAACCGCGGAATCGACACTGCCGTGTGCGGTAATCATTGCAACGGGTACCTGGGGATAGTTGCTGCTAATGTAATGGACGAACTCAATGCCGTTACCGTCCGGCAGATGCATGTCTGTCATACAGAAGTCGAATTCATTATTTTTCAATAGCGTCTTGGCAGAGGTGATATCTTTTGCGCTTAATGTTTCGATGCCCATACGACCCAGTGTGATCTCCAGAAGCTCACGGATGTCGGGTTCGTCATCGACAATAAGTGCGTTCTTCTTTGGCATGGGTTTTTATGGTTCCGTGAAAGTTATTTTGAACGAACTTCCGCCCGTGTCTGCTCGTTCGTAGTTCAGTCGAGCATTATTCGCGGCACATAGTTCTTTTGACAAGTAGAGGCCAAGGCCCGTTCCGGTCGTTTCCGTAGTGTAGAATGGTTCGAAGAGGTTGGACACTAATTCTTCATCAACACCATGTCCGTAATCAATAATTTCAAGGAACGGTAAGCGTGTTTGCGGTTCCCTTCCACCCCGTATCACCAGCTTCGGTTCGCTAGTTTTATTTTTGCTGTATCTAACGCCATTTTGGCAAAGGTTCCCCATAACCTGTGATAGGTGAAGTGGGTCTGCTGATATGACGGTATCGTCGGGATTCAGCAGCACTGTGATCTGGGGTTTTTCCTGCCAATTGGTTTCGAGCTCCGTCACGAAGTTCGACAGCCACGGGGCCAGCGCAATTATTTGTGGTTCTGCTGGTTTTCTTCGCGACAGTTCTAGTACGTTTTCGATAACGCCATTCATTCTGACACTGTGTTTTTGAATGATTTCGCACAGACGAGCGTCACTTTTGTCCAGGTTTTTTGATTCCCCTAATAGCTGAGCTGCATGGCTAATGGCACCGAGGGGATTTCGGATTTCGTGCGCGATGCTGACGGAAAGTTGGCCGAGGGAAGCCAGCTTAAGCTGTTGTGCCTGCTTTTGAACTTCGGTGCTGTCCTCAATAAAGATGAGCGTATCGGCTTCTGGCGAGGGTGTATGCAATTCCGAAAATGTTGCAACAAGCTCCTTGCCTGTTGCAGTCACGTTAAAGGTAACTTCGCCTAGGGAAGGATCATCCCGCCAGCGGGTAACAGCACGAAGGAGGTTATCGGGAACACGTTTGTAACCAGATCCAGGTTGACTGGGTATAGAAAGAAAGCTCTCTGCGGACTGGTTCATCAGCCTTGGTTCACTGTGGTTAGTCAGCACTACAACACCTGTTCGCAGACCACCGATCGCCAACTGGTTGATTTGTTCCAGCGTAAAAACCTCAGTCTGTCGTTTTTCTAGTTGGCGAGACAGGGTTTGAAACAGGATATTGGTTACAAAGTAGACGATTCCCAGCAGCCCGGCCTGGAAGAAACTTTGGATATCATTTTCATTTAGAAAAAATAGATAGAATTCGCCATAGATTGTTAGGATAAAAGCGATCGCGGGTAGCACGGTCGATACTCGGCCGTAAACCATGCCTCCAGCGAAAGCGAGGGTAAAGAAAAGGAAGCTGCCTAGCCCGGAACTGACCCCACCGCTGGCAGACATCAGTAGTGTTAGGGCGATGATGTCGCCGATAATCACAAAGATTGCAGTCATCGGTTTTGACAGAAAGTTAACGTTGGTGAACAGCGTAGCGATGCCGAGCACCACGTTAATAATGAGGTAACTGACAATGGTGATCTTGAAAAGTCCCGGATCTACCTTGCCAACAAAATCATTAAGGTTAGGGTCCAGGAACAGGAATAGGAACAGGAAAGAGATTAATACTCGATAGTAATTATAAATCCTGAATATTGTGGCTCGTTGGGCATTTTGTTGTTCTTCCAAGAATGACTGGTCGAACTGCCTCATGGCCCGCTGCTAGCCTAACAGCCCGAAAGTCACCACATTCAGCCAGCCACGACCCTTGGCTCGAATACCTCTATTCTTTTTAAAGTTTCCCTGATCGTCCAGGGATTTATGGTCAGGGTAGTTGCTATTAAGTACCAGCAGGGCTTCCTCTGCCAAATCGTTCATTTTTAGCAATTGGTAGGCCTCTACCATTATTGCCAGCGCGTCAGGTACCGCCACGGCCCCCTGGAAATTTTCAAATACATAACGACCCCGGTTCGCCGCGGCGACATAGGCGCCGCGTTTGATGTAGTAGCGGGCTACATGTATTTCGGCTGTAGCAAGCAGGTTGCGTAGGTATTTCATTCTTTTTTGAGCGTCGGGCGCATACTCGCTGTTCGGAAATCGATTGATTAGTTGAGAGAAATCCTGAAAAGATTCTCTGGCTGCGCCTGGGTCGCGAGTAGAAGGGTCCATGGGTATGAAGCTGGCTAGAAAATTTTTATCCTGTTCATAGGACACCATGCCCTTGAGGTAGTACGCATAGTCGACATTGGGGTGCATGGGATGCAATCTGATAAATCGATCTGCAGCGGAACGTGCGGCCTCAGGCTGCGCGCTTTTGTAATAGGCAAAGATAATCTCAAGCTGAGCCTGTTCTGCATACCTGCCAAAGGGGAATCGGGATTCCAGTAGCTGGAGCTTTTGGATGGCGCCTGCGTAGTTGCCGGCCCTTAGGCTGTCCTGCGCAGAGGTGTAATAAGCCAGTTCGGTAGCTTCCAGATCGTCCTCTGCCTTATCTTTAGAACAACCGGCTATGAGAGCAAGAGAGATTAGGATTACAGTAATATAGCGCATGAGTAAGATCTGAGTGCTTGAAAATCGGCTAATTAAACCATAGCCTCTTCGCAAAGCCCAATTAGTAGCGCTTGTGCCCCTTCAAATACACCATACGTTAGTGATTCCTAAAATTCACACTCTTCGGCGACTTGATCAGTCTGTATCGGAATTGCTGCCTCAGTACTCGAGAGCTCGCCTGCAACAATGGATCAAAGCAGGTGATCTGACCGTCAATGGCAAGCCGGCCAAATCAAAGGATCGTCTGGTCGGTGGGGAGAAAGTGCAGGTAACCGTTGTTGAGGAAGACAACGACGACCGCGCAGAAGACATACCGTTAGATGTCGTGTTCGAAGATGAGCACTTGCTAGTCGTCAACAAGGCGCCCGGACTGGTAGTGCATCCAGGGGCCGGAAACCCCGGTGGCACCCTGCTAAACGCACTGCTTCATCATGAGCCAGGGCTTGCCTCGATTCCCCGGGCCGGCATTGTTCACAGGCTAGATAAGGAAACCAGCGGTTTGATGGTCGTCGCCAAGACGCTGGAAACGCAGAACCATATCGTCAAAGAAATTCAGGCAAGAACTGTGTCGCGAATATACGATGCTCTGGTTTACGGTGTCGTCGCCAGGAGGCAGGGTCGTGTCGATCGAGCGATTGGCCGACACCCTGTTCACCGGAAAAAAATGGCGATCCGCAGAGACGGCAAAGAAGCGCGGACTAATTATCTTGTCCTGGAACAGTTCGACGAGCATGCCCTTGTTGAATGCCAACTGGATACCGGTAGAACACACCAGATCAGGGTTCATCTTCAATCTCTTGGTAATCCATTGATTGGTGACCCGACTTATGGCGGGCATTACAGGCGACCAAAATCCGGGGATGAATGGCTGTCAGATACGCTCCGGGATTTCAAACGCCAGGCGCTGCATGCAAAAAAACTGGCATTACAGCATCCTGCAACCGGCAAAAAAATGTCCTGGACGGTCAAGCCCCCTGAGGACTTCGCGGAGTTGCTGGACCTTCTATATGGATGAATCGCCAGATGGCTAGTCTGGAGCCGGATTGGCCGGCACCCGTGAATATCAAGGGGCTCTTTTCGGATCGCCGCGGTGGTTGTAGCCATGTGCCCTATGCCAGTCTTAATCTCGGATCTCATGTCGGTGACGACCCAGCTTTGGTGACGCGAAACAGGGCATCTGTTGATGTTCCCGGTGAACCGTACTGGCTGGAACAAACCCACAGTGATATCTGTATTAACGCGGATGTAGGTGCAACCGATCGGCGGGGTGATGCCAGTATCACGAGGGAGCAGGGAAAGGTGCTGGCAATCATGGTGGCTGATTGTCTACCCATTATGTTTACTTCTCGAGGGGGCGATATTGTGGGGGTTGCCCACGCGGGCTGGAGAGGTCTTGCTAATGGAGTCTTGTCGTCGACGGTGATGGCGCTGGGTTCGGGTTCGCTGCTGGCCTGGATGGGTCCGGCAATAGGGCCTTGCCATTACACAGTGGGGGAGCATGTCAGGGCCAGCTTTTCGTCTGGCAGAGGGTTTGTTAAACGTTCAGAGGATACTAAATATCCCGCGAATTCCGATAGTACCGAGAGTAAGTTCTCGATGGATCTTTATGCGATTGCAGAAGAGCAGCTTCAGAGCCTGGGCGTTGAAGTCTACGGCGGTGGTCTGTGCACTTATTGTGATTCGGCAAGATTTTTTTCTTATAGAAGGGATGGCGTGACAGGGCGTATGGGCGGATTTATCTGGATGGAATAAGTGCCCGGACAGGCCCATCCTGAAAGATCAGCCTAGTTACAATTTTCACTGATTGTTGTTTTTGCCTTATCAATCTTGGATTGTTTTTCTTCTTCCGAGAGCACTCTGATTTGTCCATCGTCGCCCTCAACCTTGATGCGATTGTAGTTCTGTAGTTGTGCGAGATTGAGTTTCCCAATATTGCAGTTGGACTTCTTGGCCGCGGCGATTTCCTTATCTATACGGGCTTTTTGGGTGGCGATTTCAGCATCAATATCGCGCTCCTCTTCTACTGCCGGTGTAGCGGTCTGCGCTGGTGGTTTTTGCTCTGGCGGATCGTCGGCCTGGTATCCGAATCTCTGGCCTCGGGTGACAAAGCGAGCATCGAAACCCTGCGGGTTACGTTCGGAATAATTTACGACGCCATCCTCGTCAATCCAGGTGTAGTACTCATCTTCGGCGTGAGAGATTGATGTAAAGAATAGAACGAGCAGGCCCATCAAACTTGCGGTAGATTCTAACTTTCTCATGTAAACCATCACAGAAAAACAATATTTCCAGAATATTACTGTAAGATTGTGCACTATTCGCACCGATGAAAATAGTCATTTTTCAGGCTCGGTTTGGCCAGGTTTGACTAGGCATGCAGGATACATGAGAATGCCGGCCCCTTTCGGGGCGAAATTTACGGAAAAATCAGAGGTATATCGTGGAAAAGTTATCTGGCGCGGACATGTTGATCCGGGCCCTCCAGGACGAGGGCGTTGATCACGTTTTTGGGTATCCTGGTGGGGCTGTGCTGCATATCTATGATGCTGTGTTCAGGCAAAATAGAATTCAGCATGTGCTGGTGCGCCATGAACAGGCTGCAACCCATATGGCGGACGGCTATGCGCGTTCCACGGGCCGGCCTGGTGTCGCCTTGGTGACTAGTGGCCCGGGGGCGACTAATGCGATCACGGGTATAGCGACGGCCTATATGGATTCAATTCCCATGGTGGTGATTTCCGGGCAGGTACAAAGTCACCTGATTGGTACAGATTCGTTCCAGGAGACAGACATGGTGGGCATCTCGAGACCCATCGTGAAACACAGTTTTCTGGTCCGCACAGCGTCGGAAATACCCGAAACGATCAAAAAGGCGTTCTATATCGCTACTTCTGGTCGCCCGGGGCCTGTGGTCGTCGATATTCCTAAAGATTCGACTGATCCGACAAACCTGTTCGACTATAGCTACCCGGAAACGGTAACGATAAGGTCCTATTCACCTGCGACCAGAGGTCATACGGGCCAGATCAAGAAAGCGATCAAGTTGCTCGTGAAGTGTGAGCGGCCGATGATTTATGCGGGTGGGGGCGTTGTTCAGGGAGACGCTTCCAGTCAACTCATCGAATTAACAAGACTGCTGGGTTTCCCGATTACCAACACTTTAATGGGGTTGGGTGCATTTCCTGGCACAGACAAACAGTTTCTGGGCATGCTTGGTATGCATGGTACATTTGAAGCAAACAACGCCATGCATCATAGCGATCTGGTGTTTGCCATTGGTGCCCGCTTTGATGACCGGATAACGAATACTGTTTCCAAGTTTTGCCCTTATGCAGAAATTATCCATCTCGATATCGATCCCACATCGATCTCCAAGACTATTAATGCTGATGTCCCGATCGTTGGACCTGTAGATACTGTCCTGGATGAAATGATCAAACTACTGGAACCTGAAGTTGCTGAGCGTTCTGAGAAACAGCAACAAATGCTGAAGGGATGGTGGGAACAGATCGAAGGGTGGCGAAAACAGGATTGCCTGGCGGTTATCAGGGATGAAAGTGAGGATATGATAAAGCCGCAGGAAGCGGTGCAGGCTGTCTATAAGGCAACCGACGGAAAGGCGTACGTGACGTCCGACGTTGGCCAGCACCAGATGTTTGCAGCACAGTATTACCCTTTTGATGAGCCTCGAAAGTGGATAAACTCAGGTGGGCTTGGGACGATGGGTTTTGGGCTGCCAGCGGCCATGGGCGTGCAGGTTGCCTTCCCGGATGAGCAGGTCGTTTGTATCACGGGTGAAGGCAGTATCCAGATGAATATCCAGGAGCTTTCAACTTGCTCGCAGTACGGATTGCCTATTAAGATTATCAACGTTAACAACCAGTCATTGGGTATGGTGAAGCAGTGGCAGGATATGCAGTATGAAGGTCGCCATTCACATAGTTATATGGACTCGCTGCCAGATTTTGTAAAACTGGCTGAGTCATACGGGCACGTGGGATTCAAGATCGAATCGCGGGACGAGCTGGAACCGGTAATGGCCGAGGCGATGGCGATCAAAAACAAGCTTGTGTTTGTCGACATCCTGGTTGACCCGTCAGAGCACGTTTATCCAATGCTGATTGCCCCGAACGGGTCGTTGCGCGATATGTGGCTCAGTAAGGGGGTACGAACCTGATGAGAAGAATTATTTCCGTGCTGATAGAAAACGAGCCTGGTGCTTTATCACGAGTGATCGGTTTGTTCGCCCAGAGAAACTACAACATCGAAACACTCACGGTAGCACCTACCGAAGATTCGACCCTGTCCCGTCTGACGCTGTCTACTCTTGCGGGTGACGAACAGGTAGAGCAGATCACCAAGCAGCTCAACAAACTGATTGAAGTCGTAAAGCTGGTTGACCTGACCGAGGGTGAGCACATCGAGCGTGAACTGATGTTAATCAAGCTGAAGGCAGCCGGTGCCCAGCGTGCAGAAGTAAAGCGCACGTCGGATATCTTCCGTGGGCAGGTTATTGATGTGACGCAGAGTACGTACACCATCCAGTTGACCGGTACGACCGAAAAACTCGATGCCTTCATTCGAGCGTTACCCGAATCTAGTGTGATGGAAGTCGTGAGATCCGGTGTATCCGGACTCTCCCGGGGCGAGAAAGTGCTTACGACCTAAGTTGTAAGCACCCTGAGCTCGCGCAGCGAGAGAAGGGTCTCTTCTGGGAGAATAGATAACGTCGACAAGAACAACATTCTCACACCCTGAGCTTGCACAGCAAGCGGAAGGGTCTCTCGTTGGGGTCAATGATGCCTGTGTCGAAGGCGCGGTGAGTCGGAACAGCCCCTCGGTGAGAGAATGTACACTGCTCGAAAGTGACGCACTTGCAACCTGAGCTATACTAATGATCCACCAGCCTTTTGAGGCGAGACAATGACAGACCAGGAACCGGTCACCCCAGAACAGGGAACCGTAACGCAGCTACCAGAACGCAAAGGCCTTAAAAAAGGCGTCTACCTGCTACCTAATCTCATCACAACCGGCGCACTTTTTTCGGGTTTCTATGCGATTGTCGCTGCAATGACCGGTGCATTCGAAATGGCGTGTATCGCGATCGTGATTGCCGGGTTCCTTGATGCGCTGGACGGGCGAATCGCCAGGTTAACAAATACCACCAGCCAGTTTGGAGTGCAGTACGATAGCATGGCAGACCTGGTTGCCTTTGGTGTTGCGCCGGCGATTTTATTGTTTAGCTGGGCCCTGCAGGATCTTGGCAAGATCGGCTGGATCATTGCCTTCCTGTATATGTGTTGCGCGGCCCTGCGTTTGGCGCGTTTCAATATCGCCCCTGACACTAAGGTATTTTACGGTCTGGCAAGCCCGGGTGCTGCCGGTACGATGTCCACCTTGGTCTGGATTTGGGTTGATAACTTTCCACCCATGGAAAGTATGGAGGTTTCTGTGTTGGTTGGCCTTTTTACGACGGTCGTCGCGTTCTTGATGGTAAGCAACGTTCAGTACTTCAGCCCAAAGAACATTAAGGGCAGGGTGCCATATCCTATTATGTTGGGGGCAGTATTGCTGTTCATTGTGGTCGCCATCTACCCGCCAGGTATGTTGTTCTGCGTCGGTCTTGCCTATGCTGTGTCCGGACCAATCCAGGCTCTGCTGAGGTTGGTCCGCAGAAAGGATAATGCGCCTGAGGTGTAACACAGCCTGGTTTGGCTCGTCTGTTACTAAAGTAGGAATGCGACAAACTGGAGTCAGTTATGTTGATCAAACGAGCGCGAGCAGGTGACATTCGGTCATCAGAAATCACCAGCGAAACAGCCTTTCACGAACGAAGGCAAATTATTAAGGCGATGGGACTTGGTGCTGTTGCGCTGGGTACACCTGTTGTCGGTGGTGCAACATCAGGTGAGCGCCAGATCTATACCACCCAGGCACCGTTATCGGGGCCAGCCTGGCTCCAAAACAAACTAAAAACACTGACGCCAGGTCAGTATTCAACGCGGGAATCAGCAACGCCGTTTGAATATGTCAACACTTACAATAATTTCTACGAGTTTGGGACAGGGAAAACGGATCCTGCGGATAACTCGCAGAACTTCGTCACTGATCCCTGGAAGGTGGAGGTGGCTGGTGAGGCAGAGCTGACGGGGACGTATAATCTCGAAGATATTGTAAATCCTCATACACTTGAAGAGCGGGTTTACCGGCTTCGATGTGTAGAAGCCTGGTCAATGGTCGTACCCTGGGTTGGTTTTCCGCTGGCTAATTTTTTAAAGCGGTTTAAACCAAACTCAAATGCAAAGTACGTTCGGTTTGAAACACTTCATGACCCGCAACGGATGCCCGCCCAGGGATCCCGCTTTGCCGCAATTGACTACCCCTACATAGAAGGGCTTCGCATCGATGAGGCAATGAATGAACTCGCGTTTCTGGCCGTGGGAGTCTATGGCAACGCAATGCCTAACCAGAATGGCGCGCCGATCAGGTTGGTTGTCCCCTGGAAATATGGCTTTAAGAGTATCAAGTCCATCGTCAAGATAGAGTTCACGAAACGTCGTCCGAAGACCACATGGGAAATTTCTAATAGTCGCGAGTACGGCTTCTATGCCAACGTAAACCCGGATGTTGACCATCCACGCTGGAGTCAGTCGCGCGAACGCAGATTACCCACTTCTATCTTTAGCCGGAATTACGTTGAGACCCTGAAGTTCAATGGCTATGCGCCGTTGGTTGCGCACCTTTATAAAGACATGGACTTGCGAAAGCAGTACTAGTGGTTATATCCCCGATAATGAGTTTCTGTCGTGTTTAAGTTTCCGATGTTTAAGTTCCTGACATTTTTGCTGTGTCTCCTACCCCTTGAGTATTCGATTCACCAGGTCTATCAGCTGCAAACAGGTGGGGCTAACGTTTTAGGGGCCGACCCGGCGAAGGAACTGGTGCTGCTCCAGGGTGAGTGGGCTATACGGTTTCTTCTACTCACCCTTCTGGTAACGCCGGTAAGAAGGCTTACTGGATGGCGCCAGGCGCAGAAGATCAGGAGGATGCTGGGCTTGTTTACCTTTGCCTATGCCTCGATACATCTGCTGGCCTATCTGTTCCTGCTGCTCGAGCTTGATTTCCGCAACCTCGGCGCTGACATACTAAAACGGCCCTATATTACTGTTGGGTTTACCGCATACCTGCTGCTGGTACCCCTGGCACTTACCTCTAATAGCTTTGCCATACGACTGCTGCGAAATCGCTGGGCGGTGCTGCACCGACTTGTATACGGTGTCGCTATCCTTGTTGTGGTGCATGTGACGTGGCTAGCCAGGTCCAGTTATTCAGAGGCCATAACCTATGGCGTCATCGTCGCAGTTTTACTACTTTCCCGTGTTTTTAAGGACAAGCTCGCGTTATTCCAAGAAGCGCTTAAACGACCCGTTTAAATACTCTCCAGTTTTAATAGACATTCCAGAAAACGCTGCTACAATGCGCGCCTTCTCGCCCTCGGGCGGGGATAGATTTAGGGCTCCATCACCGGTAAATAAGTAGTTCGAAAATATTTATCGAATATCCACCAAGGTGGTTGTAATGGGGCTTCTAAGGCGTATAATGCGCCTCCTCGATCGGCGAGATCGGGGCTGAATTACAGGCCGTAATTCAGGGCTTTATACCCAAGGGTAGTTAAGCTATTCGGACCACCAAGATTAAAATTCTCCCGTTGAAATAAACGTCAACGTGGGGTTTTTTGCGCAGAAAGTTCTGCCTCCACGTGTATGACACAGTGGGTAAGTTGGTGCCGGAGTTGTTCTTTAACATGGTTGGAAACAAACAATAGGTGTGGGTGCTTGTTGATTGAATGCGAAAAATATTCAGCAACAAGTTACTGACACTATATTTGAGAAGCGAAAGACAGCTCGAGTACATGGCTTGCCGCAAGGCAAACATGGACAGCCGCAAGGCAAAGAGGTGTTGACGCAATACTTACTAAGTAACAGTAATTCTGTTGTGCCAGTTCATTGATGGAAACATCGTTGGGCCGACGCAGCGGATGATAGAACATCCTAGGATGTTCGATTCTTGTTTGACTGAGCTAGCGGATTCGTCATAGACGAGTACGCGGTGACAGACAATTTGCGTAAGCAAAATGTCGAGAGCCGAGTTGCCCGCTGAACCTTAGGGTTCGGAAAGCACTGCTATAAAAGATTGGTGGCTTATACCACTACTAATGTCCTGAGGGAGCCTCAAAAGGGTGTAACAAGGGAGATTAGAGAAATACTCTTAAATTGAAGAGTTTGATCATGGCTCAGATTGAACGTTGGCGGCAGGCTTAAGACATGCAAGTCGAGCGGTAACAGATCGCTAGGATCCCTTCGGGGTGACTTTGATGCTGACGAGCGGCGGACGGGTGAGTAACGCGTAGGAATCTACCCAGTAGCGGGGGATAGCCCGGGGAAACCCGGATTAATACCGCATACGCCCTACGGGGGAAAGGGGGGGCTCTCTTCGGAGACCTCTCACTATTGGAGGAGCCTGCGTTGGATTAGCTTGTTGGTGAGGTAAAGGCTCACCAAGGCTACGATCCATAGCTGGTCTGAGAGGACGATCAGCCACACTGGAACTGAGACACGGTCCAGACTCCTACGGGAGGCAGCAGTCGGGAATATTGTGCAATGGGCGAAAGCCTGACACAGCCATGCCGCGTGTGTGAAGAAGGCCTTAGGGTTGTAAAGCACTTTCAGTAAGGAAGAAAAAGCCGAGCCAATAACTCGGTAATATGACATTACTTACAGAAGAAGCACCGGCTAACTCCGTGCCAGCAGCCGCGGTAATACGGAGGGTGCAAACGTTAATCGGAATTACTGGGCGTAAAGCGCGCGTAGGTGGTTTGTTAAGTGGGATGTGAAAGCCCCAGGCTCAACCTGGGAATTGCATTCCAAACTGACGGGCTAGAGTACGATAGAGGGAGGTAGAATTCAGAGTGTAGCGGTGAAATGCGTAGATATTCTGAGGAATACCGGTGGCGAAGGCGGCCTCCTGGATTGATACTGACACTGAGGTGCGAAAGCGTGGGGAGCAAACAGGATTAGATACCCTGGTAGTCCACGCCGTAAACGATGTCTACTAGCCGTTGGGGGGCTTGACCCCTTAGTGGCGAAGCTAACGCGATAAGTAGACCGCCTGGGGAGTACGGTCGCAAGATTAAAACTCAAATGAATTGACGGGGGCCCGCACAAGCGGTGGAGCATGTGGTTTAATTCGATGCAACGCGAA
>Ga0206678_10000598_pt1 | contig 23374 bp, 18 predicted proteins | sample M180m12015metaG_FD_155453 | JGI IMG/M metagenome (GOLD analysis project Ga0206678, IMG submission 155453) | Ammonia-oxidizing marine archaeal communities from Monterey Bay, California, United States - M1 80m 12015 | ecosystem: Environmental > Aquatic > Marine > Intertidal zone | place: USA... | reverse complement strand
GCGGCCACACGAAGGTTCCCTCGCCGTCGACGTCACCGGCGTTGCTCATTGCCGGCACCCGGGCCACGAACGCCACGTTCCCGGCGGCGTCGAAACGCACCAGGTATCCGAACCCTTTGACGCGCATCAGCCCGTAGAGGGCGCCGTCGACCGGGTTGATGCCAATGCCGTTCAGATGCGTGTAGGAGGGGGTCCGGTTGGCAGAGATCGAGAAGATGGTGGAGTACTGGCCGGAGGTCACATCGAGTTGTTTGACCGAATGGCCAACCCCGGGGGTGCCCATCACCTGGATCAGCGACGGGAACGCCGCACAATCAAAGCCTTCGACGTCTATTGGTTCCGGATCGACGGTCGGACCCGGCGGCGGTCTGGGAACGGTGATCTTCGCGATGTCCGACTCGGCATAAGCCCCATCGGTGTAGGTGGCGTAGATCCGGAACCGATGATCCCCGTCGGCCAACCCGACCAACGTGTCTTTCAGGGAATTGGGGTCCGTGTAGGAACTGTGTGTAGTCCAGCTCCCCGAGGGAGGACGCCAAGCCAGGACGTATGACTGCAGGCCATCGGTCCGACTCGGCACCCAAGTCACGAACCCGTCGTCCTCAACGGCGAACGCAGACAACACCACCTCCGGTCCGGCTGCAACAGGATCTGGTGTCGTGGTCGCACAGGTTCCGGAAGAAGACGAGGTGCGTGTCTGACCTGGGGGACAGGCGCATTCGGAAAGGTTCCAGTTCGCCTGCAGGGTGCAATCAGTCTGCGTGACGTTGTCGTTTTCGGTGTTGGTGGCGCTGAGGGCCACGTCGCCTACCGGGTCGTAGTTGTCGTCCGAAGAGCTATCAACTACCGAGACGGTGATCGTCGCGTTCTGCGTGCCGTCAACTGTTGTGTCGTCCACGCCGGTGGCCGTGATCGTCTGCGCGGCGTTCCAGTTGCCCGACGTGAACGTCAACTGGGTCGGAGACACGGTCACTTCACCAGTGTCTGAAGAGGCAATGGCGATGACCACGTCAGAAGACGGTTGGGTGTTGAGCACCACGGTGAACGTGTCGGTGCCACCCCCCTCGGTCGTCCCCGTCGAACCGTCCGACTCGGTGACCGAAACTCCCGGAGAATCGTCGTCAGAGGTGGTCACCGTGACCGTCTGGTCGGCCAGCGCGTCGAACGCGTTGTCGCTGGAGGCGTCGACGACGGCCACCGTCACCGCAGTGGTCTGGTTGCCGTCGGTGGCATTGTCGTCGACGCCGGTGGCCGTCACGGTCTGCGCGGCGTTCCAGTTGCCCGACGTGAACGTCAATGTGGCCGGTGCCACGGTCGCTTCGCCGGTGTCAGCCGATACGACCGACAGGACCACGTCGGAGGACGGTTGGGCGCCCAGCACCGCGGTGAACGTCGCCGTGGAACCCGCTTCGGACACCGTCACCGCAGTCCCGGACAGGGTGAACGCAGCGGTGTCGTCATCAGAGGTGGTCACGCTCACCGTCGAATCCGCCACCGGGTCGTACGTATCATCTGACGACCCGTCGACGACGGCCACGGTCACCGCCGTCGTCTGGGTGCCGTCGACGGCACTGTCGTCGACCCCGGTGACCGTCACGGTCTGAGCGGTGTCCCAGTTGCCCGACGTGAACGTCAACTGGGCCGGTGCCACCGTCGCCTCACCGGTGTCAGCCGACCCGACCGAGATGACCACGTCAGAGGACGGCTGGGCATCGAGCACCACCGTGAACGAATCCGTCGACCCCGCCTCGGACACCGACGTCGAACCGCCGGTAACGGCAACGGTCACCCCCGCACTGCCACTTGGAGCGAGGTTGCCCGACGAATCCAACTTCAACACGAACACGTCGTAGTTGCCGTTCGAGGTGAGGTTGGCAGTGCCCGCACCCGGGTCGAAGTCGACCGGGCCGGTGCCGTAGAACTGACCGGTGGTGTACACGTTGCCCGACGAATCGACCGCGATCGATCTGGCCATGTCGTTGCCGGTGCCGCCGAAGTTCTTGGCCCACACGTAGTCGCCCGCCGAGTCCAACTTCAACACGTACACGTCCTGTTGGACGCCGTTCGAGGTGCGGCTGTCGGTGCCTGAACCCGGGTCGAAGTCGACCGGGCCGACGCCGAAGGACCCGGTGGTGTACACGTTGCCCGACGAGTCGACCGCCACCGAATAGCTGTAGATGTGGTTGCTGCTCTCGATGTTCTTGGCCCACACGTAGTTGCCCGACGAGTCCAACTTCGAAACGAACACGTCCTGACCGCCGGGCGAGCCGACGTTGGCAGTGCCCGCACCGGGGTCGAAGTCGACCGTGGAGTGGAACTTCCCGGTGGTGTACACGTTGCCCGACGAGTCGACCGCGATCGATGTGGCCTCGTCGTCGCCATGTCCGGTGAAGCTCTTGGCCCACACGTAGTTGCCCGACGAGTCCAACTTCGAAACGAACACGTCGTGGAACCCGCTGTCGGAGGTGAGTTCAGCGGTGCCTGGACCCGGGTCGAAGTCGGTCGTGCCCCAGGTCGCGAAGGACCCGGTGGTGTACACGTTGCCCGACGAGTCGATCGCCATCGAAAGGGCCTTGACGTAGCTTTCGTCGCCGCCGAAGCTCTTGGCCCACACGTAGTTGCCCGACGAGTCCAGCTTCGACACGAACGCGTCAGTCACTGCCGCGGTGAATTCGACGGTTCCCGCACCCGGGTCGAAGTCGACCGTGCCGTTGAAGTACCCGGTGGTGTACACGTTGCCCGACGAATCGACCGCGATCGAAAGGGCCGTTCTGTCGAATTGGCCGAAGCCGACGATTTGGACATCCAGGTTCTTGGCCCACACCAGGTCCCCTGATGAGTCCAACTTCGAAACAAACGCGTCACTACTGCCGTTCGGGACGAGGTTGGTAGTGCCCGCACCCGGATCGAAGTCGACCGTGCCCGTGAAGTACCCGGTGGTGTACACGTTGCCCGACGAGTCCACCGCCACCGAATAGCCCATGTCGTTGCCGGTGCCGCCGAAGTTCTTGGCCCACACGTAGTTGCCCGACGAGTCCAACTTCGACACGAACACGTCCTTATAGCCGTTCGAGGTGAGGTTGGCAGTGCCCGCACCCGGATCGAAGTCGACCGTGCCGTTGAAGTACCCGGTGGTGTACACGTTGCCCGACGAATCGACCGCCACCGAATAGCCATAGTCGGCGTTGGTGCCGCCGAAGACAGCGACCGCACCGTCATCGGACGACCACGCACCGGCTGGTGCCCCAGACACCCACAACATCGCCGACGCGGCCAGCACCGCTGTTACGGCGGTGCGCAGCCGACGCCGGGTGGCGCCGGGGGCCGGGTCAGAACGTGCGGTCACCCCCCCGATGTTACGAAAACCGGCAGGGCATTCGTGAATGGGCCGTGGCGGACCTGGTCGGGTAGGCGGGATCTCCACCCGCTTCGTCTCCAACGAAGCCTGCAACCGGCCGTATAGACACCGAACGATGGGCGTAGGCGGTACAAGGGCTTTAGGCCGGGGCACCAGACGCGCCGAGGGGGTGGGCAGGGTACAGATCCCTAGCGGCGAAGGTCTGGCACGCCCCGTCGACTTCGTTGAAATAGAGGGCGTTTAGGGGTTTTTCAGGGGTCTGCAGCAGGGTGCAGTTTTGGGTACGGATTCAGCCCCAAAACGGGCCAAATCGGCCACTCCAGGGGTAGACGCAACTCAAACGCTCCGAGGCACCTGGCCCCATACGACAACAGGCCTCGCCGGCGAGTATCCGGGACGGGTAGTCACGGACACCTCGACTCTTACCGGTCATGGTGGAGGTGATGAGAATCGAACTCACGACCTCTACGTTGCGAACGTAGCGCTCTAGCCAACTGAGCTACACCCCCGCGACCGGGGGCGATGGTATCGGGATCAGTTGGCCCGGCGGCTCAGCACGGCCTCGTCGCGCATGGCCGACGTACCGGTCAGCCCACCCATGAGCGGGCCGTCCATCCGGAAGGGGATGACCGTCTCGCGTCGCTCGGCTTCCAACTGGTGGCGTTGGGTGACCAGCATGGCGTAGCCGACGAGCAGCAGGTCGACGAGGAAGTGGACCATCCAGACCGCGCCGCCTACGGCCACGCCACCCAGGAACGTGAAGATGGCGACGCCTCCAAGGGTCAGGAGCAGGTCGCGGCGGCGACGGCGGGCCGAACCGACGTCATCGGGAACCGAGGTGGCGGCCGAACGGAACGCCCGCAGACGGCGCGACCTGACGCCGGACAGCGAAGCGCCGACCCTCGGCCGACCCGCTGATCGGGCGGCTGATCCGACAGTTACCCGGCTGGCTGATCGACCGACCGAGGCCACGGCGGCCAGCGGGCGGGTCAGGACGTCACGATTGCGGATGACGGGCGGCAACAGGACCGCAGCCCAGAGGATCCCGAGTCCCAGCAGGATCAGCATTGACGATGCCTCATTTGGATCCACCCTCCGGTCCGCTCGTACCCCTGTGGATAACGAGGGAACGTAGTAGGGCTTCCTTGCTAAATGGTGGATGTCTACGCGCTCAGCGCGCGAATATTCGCGCGCAGGGCGCGAGAAGATCCCCGGCGGAGTCACGCAGGGTGGTCGTCCCGTCGCCAGTCGCCGGAGCGGCCACCCGATTTCTCGTGCAGGCCGAGCGATTCCACGCTCATCGAGCGGTCCACGGCCTTACACATGTCGTAGATGGTCAGGGCTGCCACCGAACAGGCGGTCAACGCCTCCATCTCGACGCCGGTCCGGTCCACGGTCTCAGTCGTCGCTTCGACGTCCACCCAAGCATGGCCGACCACCAGGTCCACGACCACCGAACTCAACATCAACGGATGACACAGTGGGATGAGTTCCGACGTTCGCTTGGCCGCCTGAATCCCCGCCACCCGGGCCACGGCAAGCACATCGCCCTTGGGCACCCTGCCGAACCTCAGGGCCTCGGCGGTCTCGGCCTGCATGGTGATCCTGGCCCGGGCCACGGCTCGTCGCCGGGTCACGTCCTTGCCTCCCACGTCGACCATGCGGGCCCGACCCTCATCGTCCAGATGGGTGAAGCCGTCTGTCCCCGCCGGTTCAGGCACCGGATCAGCCGCCGATCTGGGACATGGAACGGGCCGGGCGGATGAACTCCACCCGCCCGATCCCGTGACCGGCCCACTTGGCGGCCACTGCACGCTCCAGCAAGGCACCCACCTCGTCGTCGGTGGCCTCCGACCGCAGCAGCGACCGGACGTCGAACTCGTCCACGGCGAACAGGCAATTGCGGAACTGGCCATCAGCTGTGAGGCGGATCCGGTCGCACGAATCGCAGAAACTCCGGGTGACGCTGGCCACCACTCCGATCTCACCGCCACCGTCGAGGTAGCGGAACCGGCTGGCCGGGGCCGAGGTCCGGTCTATCGGCTCCAGCGGAAACACCTCTCCCACCCGGGCCACGATCTCGTCGATGCCCACCACCGACTCATGGGTCCAAGCCTCGTCAGCGTCCAACGGCATGAACTCGATGAACCGCACCATGACACCCCGGTCCCGACCGAAACGGGCAAAGTCAACCAGCTCGTCGTCGTTGACGCCGCGCATCACCACCACGTTGACCTTCACCGGGTCCAGACCGGCGGCCAACGCCGCGTCGATCCCGTCGAGCACCCGACCGAGTTCGTCGCGCAGGGTCAACTCGGTGAACCGGTCGGCCCGCAGCGAATCCAACGAGACGTTGATTCGATTAAGTCCAGCATCGGCCAGTCCGGACGCAGCCTGCTTCAGGGTGGCACCGTTGGTGGTCAGGGCCAGGTCCACCCCGAGGGCGGACAGCATCCCCACCAGGCGGCGCAGATCGGCCCGCACCGTCGGTTCTCCACCGGTGAGACGGATGCTGTCGATCCCATGGCGTTCGACCAGCAGCCGGGCCACCCGCTCAATCTCCTCGAAGGTAAGCAGTTCAGCTCGGGGCAGCCACTGGAGACCTTCGGCGGGCATGCAGTAGCTACACCGGAAGTTGCACCGGTCGGTCACCGAGATTCGGAGGTCACGGTGCACCCGGCCGAAGCCATCGATCAGGGGGAGGACCACTGGGCCAGCGTACGGCTCGCCGTCGCACGATGCATCCGGCGGACACCGGTTCGACAACCCTCAACCCAGCAACAAGACGTCGACCTCGCCGCCGTCGGGTATCCCGTCACCGTCGGGCAACACGGCCAGGCCGCCTGCAGCCGCCATGGCCGTCAGTTGGTGGGAACCCTGGCCACCCGCCGACCGGACCCGGAACCGACCGTCGACCACCTCGACGCCCACCCGGGCGAAGTGGACCTTGCCGTCGGCATGACGAGGCAGACCCCCGACGACGTCCGCCCGAATGCAGGTCCGGTCGATCTCAGCATGGCCGGACATGGCCCGTAGGGCCGGGCGGGCGAACAACTCGAAGGAAACCATGGACGACACCGGATTGCCGGGAAGCCCGAACACCGGCACTCCACCGATCCGACCGAAGGCCAAGGGCTTGGCCGGCTTGATGGCGACCTGCATCCAGCGCATGTCACCAATCCGGTCCAGAACGACCTTGACGTAGTCGAAGTCGCCCATCGACACGCCGCCCGAGGTCAGCACGGCATCGCACCGGGAAACCCCGTCAAGCAATGCCGCCTCGATGGCTGTCTCGTCATCGACCACCCGACCCAGATCGACGGCATCGGCGCCCAGTTCATCGAGCAGACCAAGGAGAGACGGTCGATTTGCGTCCCGGATCTGGCCGGGAGCCAGTGCCCCGGGCCCGTCTCGCAACTCGTCTCCCGTGGACAACACCCCGACCCGAAGTTGACGGTGAACAACCACCGCGAGGGCACCGATGCTGGCCAGCACTCCGAGATGTCCAGGGCTCAGGACCACTCCGGCCTCAAACACCCGGTCGCCGGCCACCAGGTCCTCGCCGGGAGACCGTACGTGATTACCCACCGGCACCTCGATGGCCACCGAGACCGTCGCCCCGTCCGCCGCCATCTCGGTGCGTTCGACCATCACCACGGCATCGGCGCCCGGCGGCATCGGCGCCCCGGTCATGATCCGCGCTGCGGTGCCCGATCCGACCTCAATGCCTGCGACCACCGGATCCACGCCCGCGGCCACCGTGCCCACCACGTCGAGGACCACCGGCGCCCCCACGGTGTCGGCCGCCCGCACGGCGAAGCCGTCCATGGCCGTGTTGGCGAACGGAGGAACGTGTTCGGGCGAGTCGACGGGCTCGGCCAGTACCAGGCCCCGAGCGTCGGACAACGCCACCTCGACGGGCTCCGGCCCCTCGCAGCGACCAAGGACGTGTTCACGGGCCTCGGCCAGGGAGATCATCGCCCCCAACCCTGCTCCTCGCCTGACATGAGGCGACGGATATTGGTCCGGTGTCGGACTAGCACCACCAGACAGATGCCGGTCGCCACCAGAAAGTCTGGCCAACCCTGGCCGGTCGCGGCGACGCCGACGGGTAGAGCGATGCAGATGGTGACCGAACCCAGCGATGACTTGCCCGAGAGTCGGGCCACCAGGGCGAACAGCGCCACGATCACCAAACCGACAACCGGGAACAGCACGACGGCACCCCCGCCACCGGTGGCCACGCCCTTCCCACCGCGGAATCGGCGGGTCACCGGGAGGACATGTCCGAGCGTGGCCGCCGCCCAGCAGGCCAAGCTGAGCGGCCGCCCACATAAGGCCAGGCCCAGCCCTGCGGCGATCGCGCCCTTGCCGGCATCAGCCACGAACACGGCCACCCCAGCCCGCCGACCGGCCGTGCGATAGACGTTGGTGGCACCGGGATTACCGGACCCCTCGGTCGTCGGGTCCACGCCACGCCGACCGGCCACCAGTTGGGCCGACGGCACCGTGCCCAGCAGGTACGCCACCACCACAAGGGCCCAGGCTCCGAGCCCAGCAGGAATGTCCACCCCGCCAGTGTGCCCGACGGGCACCGGTAGGCTGCACCGTTCTCCAGTCGACCACCTGCCGACATCCCCTCCTACTGCCACGACCCGACGAGCCGAGGCCTCTCCGCCATGCCGACCTACCAGTACCGCTGCCAGACCTGCGAGGGCGAGTTCGAACTACGCCAGTCGTTCACCGACGACGCTCTGACCACTTGCATCGATGTCGAGTGCCACGGTCCGGTAAGCAAGGTGTTCAGCGGAGTGGGCATCTCATTCAAGGGCGACGGCTTCTACAAGAACGACCACGGGACCTCAGCCGGGGGACGTTCCTCGGAGAAGGCCTCGTCGACCAGCAGCTCGTCGGATTCTGGATCAGAGGGTTCGGGGTCCTCGAACGGAACCTCCTCGGACGCATCGTCGTCCGGTGGCGACTCGTCCGGCACGAAGGACACCTCCTCGGGCAGTTCGACCAGCGATGCCGCCTCGACTCCCTCAGCGAACAAGGCATCGTCGAGCAGCTCCTCAGGCAGTAACACCTCCAGCGCTACCTGACCAGGAACGCTCTTTCGGGCCCGACCCCCTCCCTCCACTTTCCCTCTCTGGCGTACCTAGCCCCCCGGGAGGGGACCGTGTCCTATCCCACCGCCCGACCTCGGGCATAGCCCGCGCAGCATCAGGAGGACCGCCGGGTGTGCCCACGGCGCGACGAATGGTCGAGTCGGACCGGTGCTGGACCTCGACGAGCACACCCTGACCGTTGTCGCACCCGCCGACCGGATGCCCTAGGTCGCCGGCGTCCTCCACTGGGGTGATCTGATACCAGCGTTGATGCCTGCGCTGGTCTCCGAACCGTCGCCAGCCTGCTAGCGGACGCCGGTAGCCAACAGGGCCAGGACCCCGAGGCCCACTACCACGCGATAGGCGGCGAACCCTCCGAGTCCGATCCGGGCCAGTAAGCGCAGCAGGCCATGGACGGCGAACCAGCCACTTACCGCGGCGGCCGCCATCCCGGCGAGGAACGGGGGCCACCAACCGGCGGGCACCGTCACGTCAACGGCCGACAGTAGGCCCGCCCCGGCTATGACCGGCAGGCTCATCAGGAAGACCAGTCGGGCGGCCTCGGTGCGTTCCAACCGCAGCGACCGGGCAACGCTCAAGGTCACCCCCGAACGCGACACTCCAGGTTGGAAAGCTAGGCCCTGAGCCACGCCCAGAACGATGGCGTTGCCGAAGGAGAGATCGGCCATGCCCCGGCTCGTCGCTTCACCAGCGGTCGCCCCACGGCGGTCGGCGGCCCACAACACGAGTCCGAACACGATCAGGCAGGTGGCCACCAACCACATCCGGTCCCCGAGGTCTTCGATCATGAACGCCACCAGCACACCAAGGATCCCCGTGGGCACCGCGGTCACAGCCAGCAGGCAGGCCGTCCGGGCATCCCCGACGGGAACGGTGCCGGCACCGGACCGGATCCAGGCCAGAGCGGCCCGCAGGTACCGGACCACGTCAGCCCGCAGGTAAAACACTGCTCCGACCAGGGTGCCCACGTGGAGGGCAACCTCGAAGGCATCCTCCAGACGACCATCGCCGCCGAAGTCCTCCCAACCAAAGAGCCATGGCACGAGCTCCAGGTGGCCGCTGGACGAGACGGGCAGGAACTCGGTCAGGCCCTGCACGAGGCCCAACAGGATGGCGTGCAGGATCGGCATGGTCTGCGGGCTGGGCCCTACACCCCTGAGACTGTCAGCTCGCCGAAAACCAGCGTGACGCCGGCCGCCCGCATGGGCAGCCACTGAACGTCGTCACCGATGGCCACCAAATCGGTGAGCATCTTCTGGATGGTCGAGGCAATGGTGAACTCGCGGATTGGTTCGGCCAGTTCGCCACCCCGGATCCGCAGGCCCTCGGCGCCCGTCGAGAAGTCGCCGCTGACCGGGTTGACCCCCGAGTGCAGCCCGCTGACGCCCTGGACTAACACGCCGTCATCGATCCCGGCCACCAACTCGGCCGGCGTCCGGTCCCCGCCCCGAATGGACACGGCCCGGACCCCGACGCCCGGCGTGGACGAGTAGCCCCGGACCGCCGAACCGGTGGACGTCGTACCAGCCCGACGGGCCGTCTCGCTGTTGTGCACGAATCGTTCGAGACGACCACCGGAAACCAGCACGTTTCGGCGCGTAGCCAGGCCTTCTCCGTCGGTCGCCGTAGCCGAGGTGGCCGCCGGGTCGGTGGGATCGTCGACCAGGGTCAGCAGCGGCGAGGCCACTTCGTCCCCCAGGCGGTCGGCAAACAGGGACCGCCCCTTCTGGACCGACTCGCCGTTGAGGGTGCCGGCCACGATCCCCAGAAACTGGGCGCTCACCCACGGGTCGAGCACCACGGCGATCCGCCCTGATGCAGGCTTGACGGACCCCAACATGCGGGTCGAACGTTCGGCGGCCTGGGCCGCTGCGGTAGCGACATCCAGGTCGCCCGGTTCGCGTCCCAGCGAGAAGCCAAAGCCGGTCTGGGTCTCGCCATCTTGCTCGGCCAGCGCATAGGCCGAAAGGAAACAGCCGGTTTCCCGGCTGGTGGCCCGGATGCCGGTCGTGGTGGCCACCGCACTGGCCGACGTCGAGTCACCGTACTCAGCTGACTCCACACCACTGATGCGGGGGTCAGCCGACCGGGTGAGACGCTCCAGCTCGAGGGCCATGGCCACCTTGGCCTCCGTCGGGTGGGCGACCAACGCCGACCGGTACAGATCGAGGTCGGCGACCGGCACACCATCAGGCTCGGCCACCGCACAGTGCTCGTCTGGGGTGGCGAACTCCACGTTGTCCCGGGCCTCGCCCAGCACCTCGATCAGGGCATCGGCATCCAACGTGCCCGCGTAGGCGAAGCCCTGGCGTCCGTCGCGCACCACCCGCACGCCGATGCCCCGGGACTCGGCCGAGGTCAGCGACTCGATCTCCCCCTCGTAGGCCCGAACCTCCGTTTCACGTTCATGGACCACGACGGCCTCGATGGCCTCGCCAGGGGCGGCCATGGCTACCACCCGTTCGGCAATGGCCAACAGACCCGCCTCGTCGTCTCGTGTGCCCGTCACGTCAGGCCGCCGTTCCGCCGACGGTGAGCCGAGACACCCGCAGCGTCGGCGTACCGTCACCCACCGGAACACCCTGACCGTCCTTTCCACACGTCCCCGGTGACCCCATGGCGAAGTCACCGGCAATGGCGTCGATGGCCAACAAGGCCTCCGGGCCGTTGCCGATCAGATTTCCCTCACGGATCGGCGCGGTGAGGCGACCATCCTCGATCAGGTAAGCCTCGGTCATACCGAACACGAAGTCCCCGGTGGCCGTGTTGACCTGTCCGCCACCCAACTGGGCCACGTACACGCCATGGTCGGTTCCGGCCACGATCTCCTCGGGATCGTCGAGACCGCCCTCTAGATAGGTGTTGGTCATCCGCACCATGGGCAGGTGTCGGTAGCTCTGGCGACGACCGTTGCCCGAGCCCTCGCGTCCCTCTTTGCGGGCCCGGAGGCGGTCCCACATGTAGTCGGTGAGCACCCCGTCCTCGATCAGCACGTTGCGCTGCGCCGGGCGACCCTCGTCGTCGATGGCAAAGCAGCCCCACTCCCCGGCCATCGTGCCGTCGTCGATCAGACTGACCGTCGGCGTAGCCACCATCTCGCCGCGCCGACCAGCGAAGACCGACGCCGATTTGGCCACCAGGTCAGCCTCCAGGCCGTGGCCGCACGCCTCATGGAAGAGCACCCCGCCGCCACCCGGGCCGACCACAACCGGCATCTCGCCGCTGGGTGCCGGCACCGATCCGAGCTTGGTGATCGCCCGGCCGGCGGCCCGACGAGCCAGATCATCAACGTCCACCCGATCGAAGAGTTCAAACCCCACGGTGTGGCCGACTGATTCGCGGCCGGTCTGCAGACCGGTGTCGCCTGACGCCACGCACGAGACAGAAAAGAAGGTGCGGATCTGGCGGTCACCGGTCAACAGTCCCTCGCTGTTGGCCACCTGGATTCGCCGCTGCGAGTCCCCGTAGCGGGCCGAGACCTGGCTTATGGCACCATCGGCCGACCGGGCCGCAGCATCGGCTCGTTCGAGGAGCGCCACCTTGCGGGCCTTGGGTACATCGGCGGGCAGCACCCCGATCACCGCCGAGGAGGGGCCCGAGGGGCCATCAAGGGTCACCTCGCGCACACCACCGCCACCCGAACGGGCCGCAGCCGATGCTGCCTCCGCCGCGTTTCGCAGGCCGGCCTGCGACAGGTCGGCCGTATGGGCGAACCCAGTGGTCTCCCCCACCACGACACGGATCCCAGCGCCGCGATCCCGGCCGCTGGACAACTCCTCGATCCGACCGTCGTCGAGCACCGCCGAGGTGGACCGCCGATCCTCCACGAACACCTCAGCAAACTCGCCACCGGTTGCCATGGCGACCGAGAGCGTGTCGGCCAGCAAGCCCGCATCCAGAAGGCCCGTTTCCAAACTCCCGGTATCCGCTATGCCGGAAGAACCGTTGCCGTCAGCCATCATCATGCTCCTGATCCTGTGCGCCCGGTCCGGGCCGGTGTCCCGGTCGGGTCCGGGCGGATGCGTAGGGTACCGCTGTGCCCCCGATGCCAGGGTTGCGCGGTCGCGCCTCCCACACCGTTACCGATGCCGACACGGCGATCGCCCTCCGTTCCGGCGAGGTGCCGGTCCTCGGCACCCCACGACTGGTGGCTCTCATGGAGGAGGCCTCGGTCGAGGCACTCGACGGCTCGCTGGCCGATGGCGAGACCAGCGTGGGCATGCGCATCCACGTCGACCATATGGCCCCCACCGCACCTGGCGTCGGCGTCACCGCCGAGGCGGTCCTCGAGGGCGTCGAAGGTCGGCGTCTCACCTTCGGGGCGACGGCCAAAGTGGGCGACGCCGTGGTGGCCACAGCCAGCATCATCCGCGTGGTCGTCGAGACCCACCGGTTCCTCGACAGGGTCGACGGAGACCCCACCTGAACCGTGCAGGTCGTTCCCGCGGGGGCCGAGCCCGCACCACAGCCTGACGAAACGGTTCCCGGCGCGGGTCCGGTCCGGTTTCCCCGGCGTGCAGCCGGGCCGGGCAGCGGACTCCACTGGTGGGTTGAGATCCTCCTCGTCCTCGGCTTCTACGCCGTCTACTCCACCATCCGGAACCTCTTCGGATCCGAGTCCGTGTCGGTGGCCGACGCGCTGGCCAACGCCGAACGGATTATCGACCTGGAACGATCGATGGGCCTCTACCGGGAGCTGGGGATCCAACAGGCCTTCCTCGACCACCGGTGGTTCATCCAGTTCTGGAACCTCTTCTACGGGACGTTTCACTTCGCGGTGACGGTGTTCGCCCTGGTCTGGGTGTACCGGCGCTTCCCCCACCTGTACGCGCGGCACCGCTCGACCTTCCTGTGTGCGACGGGTCTGGCCCTGATCGGTTTCGCCCTGTTTCCGCTCATGCCGCCACGGCTGCTTTCGGACTGTGGGGCGTTTGGGGCCTGTCTGGCCGGCATGTATCCCTACGTCGACACGGTGACCGACGTCGGCGGACTCTGGTCGTTCGACTCGGGAACCATGCAACGCGTCAGCAACCAGTACGCGGCGATGCCCAGCCTCCACTTTGCCTGGGCCACGTGGTGTGCACTGGTCATCTGGCCAACGGTCCGAACCCGAGCGGTCAAGGTGCTCGCCGCCGCCTACCCGGTGGCCACACTGTTCGCTGTGATCGTCACCGGCAACCACTTCTGGTTGGACGCCGCGGGCGGGCTGGTAGCCCTGGGTGCCGGCTCGCTGCTGGCCGGCGTGCTGGTCCGGGTCTGGGTCCGACTCCACCGCCGGTCGCACGCCAACTGAACCGGTCCGGCTGAACCGGTCCGGCTGGACCGCGATAGCGTTTTCCGTCGTGCGCCTCGATGCCCTCCGGTCCCCCGCCGACCTCCGCGACCTCGGCCCCGAGGAACTCGCCGCGCTAGCCACGGAATTGCGCCAACGCATCATCGACACCGTGGACCGCACCGGCGGCCACCTTGGTTCCAACCTGGGAGCCGTGGAGCTCACCCTGGCTCTCCACCGGGTTTTCGATAGCCCAAGGGACGCCATCCTCTTCGACACCGGCCACCAGACCTACGTCCACAAACTCCTGACCGGACGGGTCGCCGAGTTCGACGGATTACGTCAGGCCGGGCAGATGTCGGGCTATGCGTCCCGAGATGAATCGGCCCACGACTGGATCGAGAACTCCCACGCGTCGACTGTGCTGTCGTACGCCCACGGCCTGGCCACGGCACGGGCCACCACCAGCGACCGCCGACGGGTCGTGGCGGTGATCGGCGATGGCTCGATGACCGGCGGCATGGCCTTCGAGGGTCTCAATAACCTCGGCCACAGCGGCCTGCCGGTAACCGTGGTGCTCAACGACAATGGGCGGTCCTACGCCCCAACGGTCGGTCGCCTGTCGGAGAGCCTCATCCGAATCCGTTCCAACCCGACCTACATGCGCCGACAGCGCCACCTCGAGGACCTGGCCGAACGCCTGCCGTGGGTGGGCGAACTGGTCGAGCGGGGCATCAGCGCCACCAAGGCCGCGCTGCGCGACATGTTCGAGCCGACGGCGTTCTTCGAGGCGCTCGGCGTCCACTACCTGGGCCCGTTCGACGGCCACGACATCGCCGAGGTCGAGGACGCCCTGACCAACGCGGCCGAGTTCGACGGACCGGTCGTGGTCCACGTGCTGACCCAGAAGGGTCGGGGCCACGCCCCAGCCGAACAGGATCCGATCAAACACATGCACGACACGGGTGGTGTGAAGCCCGGCAGCTACACCGAAGCGTTCACCGAATCGCTCCTCAAGGCCGCCGAGTCCCACCCGGAGGTGGTAGCCATCACCGCGGCGATGCCCGATTCCACGGGCCTCCTTCCTTTCCGCGACCGTTTCCCCGACCGCTGCTTCGACGTGGGCATCGCAGAACAGCACGCGGTGACCGCGGCAGCCGGCATGGCCATGGGCGGCCTTCGCCCGGTGATCGCCCTGTACGCCACGTTCCTGAGCCGGGCCTTCGATCAGACCAACCTGGACGTCGGCCTCCACGGCCTCCCGGTCGTGTTCTGTCTGGACCGGGCGGGCATCACCGGCGACGACGGCCCCTCGCACCACGGGGTGCTGGACATGGTCTTGTTGTCCCGGGTGCCGGGGATGACGGTGCTGGCCCCGTCCTCCTATCAGGAGCTGCAGCAGATGTTCGAAGACACGATGGCCATCACCGACGGCCCGGTGGCCATCCGCTGGTCCAAGACGCCGGCCCCCCACGTGGGCTGGGACGAGGTGGGACGGGGTCTGGCCGCCCGCCAGGTTCGTGCCGGGGACGGTCAGGTGTGCCTGCTGGGTGCCGGGAAGATGCTGGCCGCCGCCCTGGCCGCGGCCGACGAGCTGGCCGCCGACGGCATCGAAGCCACCGTGTGGGACCCGCGGTGTATCCGCCCACTCGACGACAAAATGCTGGACAACGCCGCCGAACACCGGCTCGTGGTCACCATCGAGGACGGATTCCGTGAGGGTGGATTCGGCACCGGGGTGCTCGACGCCCTGGCGGCGCGGCCGCCACGGGCCGAAGCACCGATGCCGCGTGTCTCGGTACTTGGCGTACCGGTGGCCCACCACGCCCACGGTCCGGCCGACGCTCTGCTGGCGTCGTTCGGACTCGACGGTCCCGGCGTGGCCGCTTCCGTCCGTTTCCGCCTCGGCTGAGCCCGGCGGAACCCCTCAGGACCGGCCGTTCAGACGCCGGTCCGGTGCAGTGATTCAGGAATAGAAGGGGTTGTCGCCCGCCGAGTGATCGGTGGCGTCCACCACCTCGGTGATCTCCGGCACGGCCTCGACGATGGCCCGCTGGATCCCCTCGGTGAGGGTGGCCTGGCTCATCGAACAACCCTGGCAGCCGCCCCCCATTGTCACGTACGCCGTGTGGGTGTCGACCCCGATGAGGGTGGCGAAACCACCGTGGGAAGCCAGCATCGGATTGACCGTCTTCTCGAGGAGTTGCTCGATGCGCTCGGGCACCTCACCGGTCAACTCCAGCTCACCCACGTCCCCCAGAGGGTTGGGTCGGTTGGGGTTACGGATCACCAGCCCGCCCTGCACCGGGTTACTGGGCAGGTCGAGGGTGGCGCCGGCCAACTTGGAACGACTCTCATCACCCACCGCCATGTCGAGGGTCGCGCCGGTCTTTCCATCAGCGTCTGCACTCACCGTCCAGCGGTGGCAGTCGTCGGGCAACTCGATGATTGGTACGAAGGCCAGGTCATAGACGTAGTCCACGCCCGACACGCCGGTCACGTCGATCAGGAGGGACAGCGTGGTGGGGTCCTCACCGTCGTCCTGCGAGTCGCGGACCTCCAGTACCTTGCTCAGCGCACCGTCGCTGACCTCCATGACCCGTTCCGTGGTGAGAATGTCGCTCATGGGGTAAGGGTACCGGTGGCTCTTCTCTGGCGGGCTGTCATCTGGCGGGCCGGTTGGGACGACCGTCAGCCTCCACCGGTAGGTTCGCCGGCATGAGCGACGAGACGACCCCGACTCCGGTGACCATCCAGTACATGGACGGCCCGACCGACGCAGGCATAGCGGTCATCACCATGGACGACGGCAAGGCCAACGCACTGGGCCACGACCTTCTGGGCGCCCTTCTGGATGCGCTGGACGAGGTGGATGCCTCCGGTGCCGACGCTGTGGTCATCGTCGGTCGCCCTGGCCGGTTCTCGGCCGGCTTCGACCTATCGGTCATGAAGGCCGGCGGCACCGGACCCAAGGAGATGCTGGCCGCCGGCGTCGATGTGTTCCTCCGGATCTACCAGTTCCCCCGACCGGTCGTCGTGGCCTGCACCGGACATGCCATCGCGGCGGGCGCCATCATCCTGATGTCGTCGGACCTCCGGGTCGGTACGGCCGGCGAGTTCAAGATCGGCATGCCCGAATTGACCATCGGCATGCCGCTGCCCTTCTTCGCCACCGAGTTGATGAGGGACCGCCTGTCCAAGCGCCACCTGGCAAGGGCGACTCTGGGTCAGATGTACGACCCCGAGACAGCAATCGACGTGGGCTTCCTGGATGAGGTAGTCAATGCCGAGGATCTCCTCGACACTGCTGTGGCCCACGCCCGGGTCGCCGGCGGGGTCGGCCGCGGTGCGATGAAGCGAACCCGCACTACCACGCGCGGTGCGATTGCCGAGGCCGTCCGCTCCGGGTTGGCCGAGGACCTGTCGCACTTCGTGGTCGAGGGTTGAGGCCTCGAACCAGAACCGAAGGGGTGACCCGATGATCGACGATTTCGACGGGTACGACGCACTGCTGCTCGTGGCCTTCGGGGGGCCGGAGTCGATCGACGACGTGGCTCCGTTCCTGGCCCGGGTCACTGCTGGACGACCCATTCCCCCGGAACGACTGGCCCAGGTTGCCGACCGCTACCGCTCCGTCGGTGGCCGTTCGCCGCTAAACGCAAGGTTGCGAACCCTGCAGGCGACGGTGGCGGAGCAACTGGTCGACCGTGGCGTCAACACGCCGGTCTTCTGGGGGAACCGCAACGCCGATCCCCTGCTGGTCGACACGATCGCCGAGATGCGCAACGCCGGCGTGCGCCGAGCGGTGGCCTGGGTGGCGTCGCCCTACGCCTCCTACAGCACGTGCCGCCAGTACACCGAGGACATCGAAAGGGCCCGGACCGCCGTGGGGGCCGGCGCCCCGGTTGTCGACCGCATCGGTGGCCACCACGACCACCCGGGTCTGATCGGGCCGGCAGCGGATCGACTCGTCGAGGCGCTCGACCGACTGCCTGCCGACCGTCGTGATCGGGCACACCTGCTCTTTTCAGCCCACAGCATTCCGAGCACCATGGCCGCCAACTGTGACTATGTAGCCCAACTCCACGAGGTGGCCCGGCTGGTTGCCCAGCGAGTGGATCCAGCCGGTCGCCACAACCGCGAACTGGTGTGGCAGTCCCGAAGCGGCCCGCCCCAGACCTCGTGGCTGGAACCCGACGTGGGCGACCGGATCGATGCCCTGGCAGCGGCCGGCGTGGATGCCGTTGTGGTCTCGCCCATCGGTTTCCCAGTGGAGAACTTCGAGATCGTCTGGGACCTCGAGGTGGAGGCCGCCGGCCGAGCTGAACGGGCCGGCGTGGCCTTCCAGCGGGCCGCCGCGATTGATGACGACCAGCGCTTCGTGGACATGGTCGTCGACCTGTTTCTGGGACACGACCCGGCGTCGGCCCGGACCTGCCGAGCCGACTGCTGTCCGCCGCTCCCCCACTGACCCTGCCCCGCTCCTCGACCGGAGACATCCCCGACCAGCCCTCCCGGAACGGGTATTTTCAGAGGTGATGAACCACGCTCGCATCGCCACGGAAGCCCTCCGCTTTCGTCTGGGAACGTTCTCCGCCCGGGTCGATTCACCGCCTGGCCTCAACGCCGACGAAGCCGGCGCGCTGCTCGTGGCCTGCGGCGACCCCGGGGTGGACCATGCCCTCCGGATGGTTGGCGAAACCTGGTGTCAGGCCGGCCTGACACCGGATCACATCGACCACCCGTGGACGGCCGGTGAGGCCGCCCGGCTCCGCTCGGTCGGCGGGTCTGCCCTCTTGGACGCCCTCGACGAGCTCGTCACCGGCGTCACCCGCTGCCGCTTCCGCGGCTGAACTGACCTCAGCCTCCTTCTGCCGCGGCCTGCCGGGCCCGCGCCTGTACGGTCGCCAGCGGGCCACCGACCGCTGTCACACTCCTGCGACAGACTGCCCGTCGACCGAACAGACCAGGACCACCGACCGCACCCATGGGCAAGCAGCAGAAGCTCATCCCCGACGAGATGGACTACGCCCGCGAGGTCGTCGATGTCTCCGTCGCGCAGGAGATGAAGGAGTCCTTCCTCGCCTACTCGTTGTCGGTCATCACGTCGCGGGCTATCCCCGACATCCGTGACGGGCTCAAGCCGGTCCAGCGGCGGATCCTCTACTCCATGCTCCGCATGGGCATCCGGCCCGATACCCCGCACCGCAAGAGCGCTCGGGTAGTTGGCGACACCATGGGTCGATACCACCCACACGGCGACTCGGCGATCTACGACGCCCTGGTCCGCATGGGCCAGTCATTCTCCCGGGGCATGACCCTGATCGACCCGCAGGGCAACTTCGGTTCGCTGGACGACCCACCGGCCGCACCCCGCTACACCGAGTGCCGGCTCAGCGAGGCCGCCATGGCCATGGTCCGCGAGCTCGACGAGGACACGGTGGGCTTCCGACCGACCTACGACGGCGAGTCCACCGAGCCCACCCACCTCCCCGCGCTGCTCCCCAACCTGCTGTTGAACGGCACTACAGGCATCGCCGTGGGAATGGCCACCAACATGCCCACCCACAACCTGGCCGAGGTCCATGCCGCGGTGACCCTCGTCATGAAGCAGCGACGGCCCAAGCCGACGGTCGACGAGTTGCTGGCCGTCCTCCCCGGTCCGGACTTCCCCAGTGGCGGCATCGTGGTCGACGACGGCATCCGCGACGCCTACGCCTCCGGCCGGGGTTCGATCCGGATCCGCGCCCGGGCCCACGTCGAGGACGTCGGGAAGGGCCGCCAGGCCATCGTGGTTACCGAGTTGCCCTACATGGTGGGCCCCGAGCGGGTGATCAGCAAGCTCAAGGAGTTGAACGAAGCCGGGAAGGTGGCAGGGATCGCCGATTTCAAGAACCTCTCGGACCGCCACACCGGACTCCGACTCCAGGTCACGGTCAAGCCGGGGCACAACCCCCAGGCGGTGCTCGGCGAGCTGTACCGCCTGACTCCCATGGAGGAGTCCTTCGGCATCAACAACGTGGTGCTGGTCGACGGCGAACCCCGCACCGTCGGCCTGTACGACCTGTGCCGCCACTACATCGACCACCGACTCGAGGTCGTCGTCCGCCGGACGGCCTACCGTCGGGACCGTGCCGAGGAGCGGCTCCACATCGTGGCCGGCCTGCTGGTGGCCCTCCAAGCCATCGACGAGGTGGTGACCATCATCCGTGGTTCGGAGGACACGGCGACAGCCCGCGACGCCCTCATGGAACGTTTCTCACTCAGCCGCGTCCAGACCGACCACATCCTGGACATGCCGCTCAAACGGCTCACCGCCCTGGAGGTCCGTCGCCTCGAGGACGAACGGGCCGAGCTCGAGGCGGCCATTGCCGGGCACACCAAGCTCCTCGAGTCCGAAACTCGCCAGCGCACGCTGGTCCTTAACGAGCTGGGTGAGGCCGTCAAGCAGTTCGGTCGGGATCGCAGTACTGAGATCGTCAACCCCGATGACCTTCCGGTATTCGATTCCATCGAGGTGGCCGACGACGTGGCCGACGAGCCCTGCGTGGTCACGCTCTCCACCTCCGGGCAGATCGGACGGCTGCCGGCGGAGGGGGCCAAGCGAGCCACGCCGGGCCGCCACGACGTGCTGGTCGCCCAGCTGCTGACCCGAACCACGTCCACGGTCACAGCGGTCACGTCCGAGGGTCGGGCCCTGCAGGTCCTGCCCGCCGAACTGGCCGACGGTGAGGGCCGGGCCCGGGGAGCTGGCGCCACCCAGGCCTTCGGCACAAACCGAGGCGAGGTCATCCACACCGTGGTAGCCGACGGTGACGAACACCTCGTGGTGGTCTCTGCCCAAGGCGCAGCCAAGCGCCTCACCATGGCCGAGGTCCGTGAAACCCGGGGCGGTAGGACGATCATGAAGCTCAAGGCAGGCGACCGAGTGGCCGCTGCGTTCACCGCTCCCGACGGAGTCGACGTGGTCTTCGTGGCTTCCGACGGCCAGGTGCTACGAACCGCAGTCGACGGCATCAGCGTCCAGGGGCGGGGTGCGAGCGGCGTCGCCGGGATGAAGCTCCGCGACGGGGCCACCGTGGTCGCCGCGGCCGCCGTCCTCGGTGACGACGCTCTGGTGACTGTCACCGACGACTCCTCGGTGAAGGCCACGCCGCTGTCCGAACTGGAGGCCAAGGGTCGTGGCGGTATCGGTGTCCGGGTCTCCCGCCTGGCCGACGGCGCCTCACTCAGCGTGGCCCACGTTGGGCCCGCCATCGGCCTGCTGGCCATCATGGCCAGCGACGACGACGCGAAGAAGCCCGACCCCGCACCGGTACCGCTCATGTTGGAGGCCACGAAGCGCGATCTGGTGAGCGCTGAGTCGGAACGGCAGATCCTGGCCATCGGGCCGGCGAGGTGGTGACGGTGGGCGCCGCACAATCCAAGAGCAGGCCGAAGGGATCGGGCTACGACGCCGATGCCATCCAGACCCTCGAGGGGCTGGATGCCGTGCGGAAACGGCCCGGCATGTACATCGGCGGCACCGGCGGACCGGGGCTCATGCACCTGGTCTGGGAACTGGTCGACAACGCGGTCGACGAGGCTGCCGCCGGATTCGCCCGCAAGATCGAGATCACCCTGCACCGCGACCACTCCGTCGAGGTGGCCGACGACGGCCGGGGTATCCCTGTTGACCGCCACGCGAAGCGGAAGATCTCAGCGCTGGAGGTCGTCCTGACCGAGCTGCATGCCGGAGGCAAGTTCGGTGGTGGCGCCTACGGCGCATCGGGTGGCCTCCACGGTGTAGGGGCCTCGGTGGTCAACGCCCTGTCCACCAAGCTGGTGGCTCAGGTCGACCGTGACGGCCACACCCACGAACTCTCGTTCAAGGAACGGGTGGCCGGCCACTTCTCTGGCTCGGCCTTCAAGGCCGGCCACGATCTGGCCAGGGTCAAGCGGCTCTCCAAGAACAAAACCGGTACCCGCATCCGCTTCTGGCCCGACCGGGAGATCTTCGACGAGGGCGCCCACGTCGATGCCGAGGAGATCCGTGAGCGGATCGTGCAGTCGTGCTTCCTCGTGCCGGGCGTGAAGGTCGTCCTAGTCGACAAACGAGCAGGCGGCGCCGAGCCGTTCGAGTTCGTGTCCCGGGGCGGCCTGGCAGATCTCGTTGACCATCTGTCGGTCGGCGACAACGCCTGCGAGATCATCACCCTGTCGGGCATCTCGGAGTTCACCGAACGGGTGCCGGTCAACGGGAAGATGAGCGACGTCGATCGGGAATGCACCGTCGAGGTCGCCCTCCGGTGGGTCAAGGGCTACGACCCCCGGGTCGAGTCGTTCGTGAACACCATCCCAACCAGCCACGGTGGCACGCACTCGGCGGGCTTCGATCGGGCACTCACCCGCGCCGTCAACGATGTCCTCCTCAAGGACACCCGAAAGCTGGCCAAGCTGGCTAGGGAGAACAAGCACCGGGCCACCAAGGATGACGTTCAGGAGGGTCTGGTTGCGGCGCTCAAGGTGGTGTTCCCCGAGCCACAGTTCCGGGGCCAGACCAAGCAGGAGTTGGGCACCCCGGCCGTTGAGAAAATCGTCTACGAGGTGGTCAAGGGCGGCCTCACCGACTGGTTTGGCGGTGGCGGGCCCAAGACCCACATCAACGCGGTGCGCGACAAGTTGACCAACGCGGTGATCAACCGGGTGACGTCCAAGCAGATGCTGGAGACCCGCCGCAAGGCAGCCAGCATGGGTTCGACCGGTATGCCCGACAAGTTGGCCGACTGCCGGACTCACGGTCCGGACTCCGAACTCATCATCGTGGAGGGCGACTCGGCCGCCGGGCCAGCCAAGGCAGGTCGGAACTCGGCGAACACGGCCATTCTTCCCCTGCGGGGAAAGGTGGTGAACGCCGGGAAGGCCACTCTCAAGCAAGTCCTCGACAACGCTGAGGCCCAGGCCCTCTTCACAGCCATCGGGGCGGGATCGGGTAACGACTTTGATATCGACGCGGCGCGTTACGGGCGCATCGTCATCCTCTGCGACGCCGACGTGGACGGCAGCCACATCCGCTGCCTACTCCTCACCCTCATCCACAAGTACATGTGTCCTCTCCTCACCGAAGGTCGGGTCTTCGCCGCCCAGCCACCGCTGTACTCACTCCGGGTCGGTGACACCGTCCACCGGGCGTTCACCGATGAGGAGCGCGATGAGATCACGGCATCGCTGGCCCAGGGTGGACGCAAGGTCGAGAACCTCCGGTGGAACCGCTTCAAGGGTCTGGGCGAGATGAACGTCGAAGAGTTGGCCGAGTGTGCGCTCGATCCGGAAACCCGGGTCCTCAAGCGACTGACCATGGAGGACGGCAAGGCGGCGGCCGACGCCGCGAACCTTTTCGAGATTCTCATGGGCGCTGATGTCACGCAGCGCCGTGACTATCTCATTGCCAACAGCGCCCTGCTGGATCCCGCCGCACTCGACGTCTAGGAACCCCCGACCCATGCCCTCCCCTCCCCGCTCCTTTTCGGTCTCGTCGGCCGGCCTCTTCAACCAGTGCCAGCGACGATGGCGGTTCCGCTACGTCGAGAAGCGGTCCGACCCGCCGGGCGAGGCCGCCCTGTTGGGCACCTTCGT
>Ga0206678_10000595_pt1 | contig 23447 bp, 25 predicted proteins | sample M180m12015metaG_FD_155453 | JGI IMG/M metagenome (GOLD analysis project Ga0206678, IMG submission 155453) | Ammonia-oxidizing marine archaeal communities from Monterey Bay, California, United States - M1 80m 12015 | ecosystem: Environmental > Aquatic > Marine > Intertidal zone | place: USA... | reverse complement strand
TGACTCCTTTATTTACCGAACAATAATCAATTTCATTTTCCTCAGTAATTGGTAAAGCATCAAAATCAGCACGCAAAGCAAGAGTTTTTGAACTTGGATTGTTTCCTTCTAACAAAACTACAATACCAGTATCGGCAATATCTTCAGTAAAAGAAATCCCCCAACCTGTAAGTATTGATTTTATATAAGCAGAAGTTTTATGTTCCTTAAAAGAAAGTTCAGGGTTTTTATGAATGTATCTTCTTATTTCAACAATCTCATCATAAGCACTTTCAGCAAGTTGTTTTATCTTATTTATCATTTTGAAAAGATAAGTTTAAATCCGCCAATCAGCATGATAACACCAAATACACGCCTAACCGTTTGAGGTGGTAAACTCAAAGAAAGTTTAGATCCAAAATATCCACCAACAACAAAGGTAAGGGCAATAACAAGAGCATATTCCCACTTAACATATCCTTGTTTATAATAATTCATAGCTGCCAAAATACCAATAGGAGGTAACATAGCAAAAAGAGCTGTCCCTTGTGCTTGATGCTGTGTTAAACCCAATAATATAATCAGCAAAGGAATCATTATTATACCACCACCAACACCAACCAATCCGCTTAAGATTCCAGCCAGTAAACCAATTATAATTAATACAATAAAAGTTGAAATACTCATACCACAAATGTAAAAAGGAATTAGCAATACAGACAAACGAATTCGGATTGTTTTAAAACACTAATTAACATATATTTGCAGAAGCTAAAAATAAAATATGAAAATCAAATCCTTTACTTTTAATCCTTTTCAGGAAAATACTTATGTAGTCTATGACGATACTAAGGAATGTATAATAATTGACCCAGGATGCTATACGGATAAAGAAAGAGATGAGTTAAGAAGATTTATCACAAGTGAGGGATTAAACCCTGTAAAACTAATCAATACACACTGCCACATTGATCATGTACTAGGAAACAAGTTTGCAAGTGAATTATGGAACTTAGAACTATATATGAATAAGGAAGATTTACCTCTTCTTGAAAATGCAGGAAATATTGGAAAAATGTATGGAATGGAGGATTATGAAGGTTCGCCTTACCCAAAACACTTTTTAGCACAGGATGACACCCTAACTTTTGGAGAAAGTAGCTTTAAAATCCTTTTCACGCCAGGGCATGCGCCAGGGCATATTTGCCTTTACAGTAAAAAAAATAACTTAGTAATTGCTGGGGATGTACTTTTTCAAGGAAGTATTGGCCGTACTGATTTACCAGGAGGAGATCATGGGACACTTATTAATAGTATCATCACTCAGCTTTTTCCTTTACCTAATGAAACACAGGTCTTTTGCGGACACGGACCGGCCACCAATTTAGGATATGAGAAAGAACACAATCCTTTTTTGCAGTAATAGACGCATGGGAAAAGGTGTTAAGTTCGAATCCTGCTACCCCGACTTTCTTCTTTTTTCATAATCCAGCACTAATAAATAATACATAAACACTCCAAACCCATATAAGACAGCCGTAATATAAAAGATATAAGCATAAGGCAAACCCTCCCCTTTTAGGTATCTGAATATCTGTGAGCTAAAAAACCAACTTCCACTCCAGATTGCCGCCATAATAGCACTCAGCATTTCTTGGTTTTTCTTTCCTACATAATTCATAGTAAGCTCGGAAGTCATAGGAGCAGCCATATTCATAAGTGGAGTACGCACCCAAAAACACAATACTGCCACTGGCAAAGCCCACCAATAACTTGAAAAAAACTCAGTGGTAGCCAAAGCAACCAATGCAACAACAGCAGTAGTTTGGGTATAGGTTATTCCTTTTTTGAAACCCAATTTATTTTTAACATTAGGAACAAGCAAGGCTAAAATAGCAACCAACACACTAGCCACACCACCAATAACGGCAAAGCCTTTAGAATCTATTTGAAAATTATGAAAGAAAAATAAATTGATAAACGGAATGGTAAGCCCTGCCCCAATAGCAATAATAATAGTTGGGATAATTGCTTTAAGCAACAAAGCCCAATCATAGGATTTCCACTGCAATCCTTTTTTGACTGGAACTACTATATCCACTTTCATTTTCAGCAGAAAGTAAACTCCAAAAAAACCAAGTACTGAAATGAATAATAGAATGATTCCTTCATCCATTTCTTTCATAAACTGTCCAAAACCAAAGATGATTATTCCACTTAAAATTGTACCAAAACTATGGGTTGCATAATTCAATGATATAGCATGCGATTGATTAGCAACTGAAGTATTTCGCATTACATAAGGCAAAGCACTCACCTGAAACAAAGTAAAAACAACCCCCCATAAAATAAATAAGGTTGACAAATACTGATACAAACCATACTGAACCGCCAAAACAAGAGCAATAGCAACCGTAGGCACACCTAAACTACCTACTATAAAAAAGGGCTTCAATGGTTTTCCTTTTATATAAAATCCTAAAGGAAATGCCAAAAGCATAACTGCCAAAAAACGATAAGAAATAAAATTGGCTATCTCAGGATCAGAAAAACCCTGCTTTGCCAAATAGATATTTAAAATCAAGAAGAATGCGGCCCCAATCAACTGAACAAAAAACTCAGCCTTTATCATTAAAAGAACATGTTCTTCTAATTGCAAATATGCTTTAATTACTTTTTTCAAAACAGGAAAAATTACTTATTAAAACTCTTGAATAACCTCCATTAAAGTACGGAAAGCAACTGCCTTATCGCCATAACGAGCCACATGTTTTTGCTGTAATTCAGGAGCAAACTTTACCTGATATTGATGCAAATCCTTCATGCTAGCGCAAGTATAAGCAATCGCAAAAGTATTGTCGCTATCGCCTTGCACCATCACCCTATTTATTTGTGATTTTGAAAACACACCAGTAGCCATCACCTCAGGAATATGAACCTCTTGCATCCAGTTAAGCCAATCCGATTTAACACTCTCTTCCACACTTACGGTTACATTATATATTATCATTATTCCTCTTTTAAATTATCACCTCTTAAACTTCTGAAACGCTTCCTTGCTTCTGCAACAAAAATACTACTATTATGTTCTAGCAATATTTTTTCGTACAATTCCATAGCCTTTACTTTATCTTCTAAAGTATTATCATAGATTTTAGCCAACTGATAAAGAGCATCATCTGCCAAAATATCATAATTCCAATCAGTGGTAATTTTTTCATACATACTTACAGCCGAATCAGTATTATTTAATTTAAGGTAGATTTCTGCCTTCTGCATATAGATTTCATCCGATAAAGTATGCCCAGGAAAAGCAGCAAGAACTGAATCATATTTTACAATAGCAGCTTCATACTTCTGCTGATAAAACAACAAATCGGCACTAGCAAAAGTTTGCATGGCAATAGCTGAAGTGTCTAAATTCAAGTTGTCAATAATCAACAAGGAAAGGTCCAAAGCGTCATTAGCAATCAACTTGGAAGTAGAAGCTTTAAGTGTACCCAATTGCGCTTGTGCCCAGTCAAAATCCCCTTGATAATAAGCAATTTTAGCCCTTCTCAATTTCGCCTCATGCCCTATCGGGTTTTCCTTAAAGTCCTTTTCCACTTGCGAATAATACAATAAGGATTCCCAAATATTCCCAATCAACAACATAACATCAGCATATTCCAATTTACATTCTGCCAAATCAGTTTTATCAATTTGAGGAATAGCCATAGCATCCGTTAATATTTGCTCAGCTGCAATCAAATCATGCAAATAAAAAGCCTTAAAGTGCGCATAGTTGGAAAGCAACAACACGGTATTTCTGTTTTTTCCTAAGTCAGCAATTACCTGCTGATAAACTTTATCAAGCACATCAACCTGTTTTTGCTGTTCGCTCAAACTTTTAGTAAGTGCATATAATTTATTGATATTTGCATCCACAAAAAGGAAGTTGTTCTTTCCTTTTTCGAGCACATAATCATAAGCCTCTACTGCTAAATCATACTGCTTTTTGTCCAAGAAGGATTCTCCCAAATCATAAACACCTTCTCCATCAGCATTCGTGCGCTTGTCCAAAGCCTTAGCTTGCCTTAATGCCATTTCGTATTGTGCATTTTGCATAAAAAGCCAAATCAGCATTTCCGAAAAATCAGATCGTTCTTGTTCTGACCTTACAAAAGGTAATAATTGTTTTTTTACTAACTGATAGTTGCGCTCACTTTTAATCCCATCATTATTCAAAAAACTCTGCACTTGAGCCATTACCGTTTGCTTTTGCCTGGGATTGCGTTTTAACTCATTCAAATACTCAGCAATCATTAAATCTACTTTTCCTAATTGCGCATACAACTGGGCTTTTTGTGTTCCAAAATTAGATTTTGAATTTATTTTTTCAGAAAGCAGATATACATCTAACGCATCCTCATACATTTCATAACGCCTAAAAGTATTGGCTAAATTTATGGCTTGCGATTGCTTACCATCCAAAGCCTCATACACTTTACTAAAAGTGCGATTCGCTCTTTTTTGATTTCCTGATTTTTCTTGCGCTATCCCAATCTCCAATTGATAGTTCAGACTTCTAGGGTAGATTTTCGCTACCTTTTTTGCTAATTTTTCTGCTGATTTGTAATCCTCAATATTCAGCAAAGAACCAAAATAAGGAATGAAATAAGCAACAGAAAATCGCTCCTCATTCAGTTCTTCATAAATAGCAATGGCTTTATTATACTCCCCATTTACATAGTATTGATAGGCCAATTGCTGCTCGCTTTGCTGTGCAACAGCAAAAGAACTTATCAGCATAAATACAAGCAGTAAACGCATTTATTTTATGATATCAAAACCTGTGTAAGGTTGTAATGCTTTAGGAATTTTTATTCCCTCAGCAGTTTGGTTATTTTCAATAAGTGCCGCATAAATTCTTGGCAATGCCAAAGCACTTCCGTTTAAGGTATGACATAATTGAGTCTTGCCGTTTTCATCCTTATACCTCAACTTCAATCGGTTGGCTTGGTAACTTTCAAAATTAGAAACCGAGCTTACTTCCAACCATCTTTCTTGTCCTGCAGAATATACTTCAAAATCAAAAGTAAGTGCTGATGTGAAACTTAAATCACCCCCGCATAATTGTAATATTTTATAAGGCAATTCTAATTCATCAAGGATACTAGCAACATGCTTTACCATCACATCCAAGGTTTCATATGATTTTTTAGGGTGTTGAACCTGTACTATCTCAACTTTATCAAACTGGTGTAATCTGTTCAATCCTCTCACCTCTTTTCCGTACGAACCTGCCTCACGCCTAAAACATGGAGTATAAGCCGTACACTTAATAGGAAATTCCTTTACGATTACATCACGGAAAAAGTTAGTTACTGGCACCTCTGCAGTTGGGATTAAGTATAAATTATCCTCAGTTGCATGGTACATTTGCCCTTCTTTATCAGGTAACTGACCTGTACCAAAACCTGAAGCCTCATTCACTAAATGAGGTGGCAAGTATTCAGTATATCCTGCAGCAGTATTCTTATCTAAAAAATAAGAAATTAAAGCTCTTTGCAACTTTGCACCATTATGTGTATAAACAGGAAAACCTGCACCCGTAATTTTATTTCCTAATTCAAAATCAATTAAACTATAGTCAGTAGTTAATTCCCAATGTGGTTTAGCCCCTTCCATTAAAGTTGGAATAGTACCCACTTCTTTAAGCGTAACATTATCAGCATCCGATTTTCCTGCAGGAACAGTAGGATGAGGAATATTAGGAATCTGAACTAAGATATCCTGAATTTCTTTTTCAAGTTCGCCTTGCCTAGTTTGCAAAGCTTTAGAGTTTTCCTTAATAGCTGAAGACTCTTCCTTTAACACATTTGCTTCAGCAGCCTTACCTGTTTTATACAATTCACCAATCTGCTTAGCCAACTGATTTCCTTTGGACAGTAACTCATCAGCTTTTTGCTGAGTAGCTTTACGCTCATCATCTTTAGCAATAACGGCATTAAACAAATCAGTAGCATCCATATTCTTCAGCTTTAGTAAAGTAATATAGCTATCCTTGTTTTCTCTTATTTTATTAATGTGTAGCATCCTGTTTTTGGGTTTATCGAATTATGAAACAAATGTAAATAAAAAAAACTCTTGATTGCTCAAGAGTTTTTTCTAAATGTAATATAGTGCAATCCTTAGTTTACTACTTCAGTTTCAACTGAAACATAGGATCTGTTATTTCTTTTCTTAGTAAATTTTACTTTACCATCAGTTAATGCAAATAAAGTATGGTCTTTCCCCATTCCAACATTTTCTCCTGGATTGTGTACTGTACCTCTTTGACGAACGATAATGTTACCAGCAATGATGGCTTGACCACCAAAGATTTTTACACCTAATCGTTTACTTTGCGATTCTCTACCATTCTTTGAACTACCTGCTCCTTTCTTATGTGCCATTGTATAAAGTTTTTATTCCTTCTTGTTCTTATTATTCAGCTTTTTTAGCTGTAGTCTTTTTAGCTGGTGCTTTTTTAGCAGCTGGCTTTTTAGCAGCAGTTTTCTTTGCTGGTGCTTTTTCGGCTACTGGCTTAGCTTCCTTTTTTGGTGCCGTTTTTTTGGCAGGGGGAGCTTTAGCATCAATTTTAAGGATCTCTAATTTTGTTAAATACTGTCTGTGACCGTTTTTAACTTTGTATCCTTTTCTTCTTTTCTTTTTGAAGACGATTACTTTATCGCCTTTCAAGTGCTCAAGTACTTTTGCAGTTACTTTAGCTCCTGTTATAACTGGGGCGCCAACATTTACCGTACCAGCATCATCCAACAAAAGAACTTTATCAAAATCAACTTTTGATCCTTCTTCATTGTCTAATCTGTGTACAAATATCTGCTGATCTTTTTCAACTTTGAATTGTTGCCCTGCTATCTCAACTATTGCGTACATTATTATTAATTTTTAAAAATGGTCTGCAAAAGTACACAATCTGATAAAATAGAACAAAAAATAACCTGCTTTTTTTAGATAGGTAAGATTGTCAGGCAATTACTGGACAAAACTACTGTAGAACCGTTAAACTTGCAACCTTAAAACAATTTAATTACTATGAAAATAATTTTCACCCTACTATTAGCTACAATTTGCTTAATAGCTACAGCACAAGAAAGATGCGGAACAGAATCATATACTAAAAACATGATAGACAATAACCCTAGCTACGCAACAGCAAAAGCTCAGGTAAATGCCCAAACAAAAAAATGGATTGAAAATCATCCTAATCATAGTGAGAAAACAATTATCGCTATTCCTGTTGTAGTACATGTAGTTTGGAATACCAATGCTGAAAACATATCAGATGCTCAAGTAGAATCTCAAATAGAAATACTAAATGCTGATTTCAGAAGGACTAATGTGGATCAAATAAACACCCCTAGCGTATGGCAAAGCATTGCTGCTGATTGTGAAATTGAATTTTGCTTAGCGACTACTGACCCTAACGGAAACACTACAAATGGGATTAATAGAATACAAACTACTGAAACCTCTTTTGGTATGAATGGAGATCCTGTAAAATCAACATCAACAGGTGGTGTAAACGCTTGGGAAAATGATGATTACCTGAATATTTGGGTATGTGATTTAGGGAGTAGTTTATTAGGTTATGCTACCCCACCAAGTAATTGGATAGGGAGTACTGATGGAGTAGTAATTGGTTATAAATATTTTGGAAATTCTAATTACGCACCTTATAATAAAGGAAGAACTGCAACTCATGAAGTAGGTCATTGGCTAAACCTGGAACATGTATGGGGAGCATGGGGAAGTTGCGGTAACGACCAAGTATCTGATACACCAACCCAAGAACAAGAAAATTATTCTTGTCCAGGATTTCCTCTACACCCAAACGCTTGTAACACAACAAACCCTGATGGAGATATGTTTATGAATTACATGGATTACACTAATGACGCTTGTATGAACCTATTTACAAACGGACAAAAAACAAGAATGCTTTCAGCAATAAACCTATATCGTCCTAATATGTTAAACCATAATTTATGTGAAGGAAGTGTTAGTATTGCTGAGCAAGTAAATAAAAACAGAACACTAGTGAAAATTGTTGATGTATTAGGAAGAATAACAACAGAAAAACAAACTAACACCCCATTATTCTATATTTATGATGATGGAAGTGTAGAAAAGAAAATGATAATTGAATAAGTTATTCAAACCATTACAGAGAAGCCCAACTATTTAGTTGGGCTTTTTTTATTCACCAAATAAACGCCTCCTAAAATAATCACTACTGAAAGCAAATGAATTAGGGTTACTTTTTCTCCATCAAAAATTCCCCAGAAAATAGCAACTATAGGAATTAAATAAGTAACTGAAGAAGCAAAAATTGCAGATGACCTACTAATAAGTTGATTGAAAATAACAACTGCTGAAGAAGTACCCACCACAGCTAATAGCGTAATATAAAGCAAAGCCTCTATCCCTTCATTGGTTACAGAAAGAGCCATAAAATCAGTATTGAAAATGTAAATAGCCGAAAACGGACCAATTACTAAAAAAGCCAAGGAGGAAATAGAAAGCGCATCTAAATCATGTAAATATTTTTTAATCACATTTATACTAATTGCATACATTATAGTAGCCAAAATAACTAAATACACATAACTATTAATCTCTACACCACCTCCCATTGTGGAATAGGTGAGAAAAACAGCACCACATAAGCCAATAATAATTCCTACTATATTCGTTTTTGTTGGCTTAGTTTTAAAGAAATAAACGCCCAATAACAAGGTAAATAAAGGGACTAATGAATTTAAAATCCCCACCAAAGAACTATCCAGTTGAGTCTGTGCTTTGGTAAATAAAAAAGCAGGAATTCCATTCCCAAAAAGCGCCATAACAACAATAGGAACAATATGCTTTTTCTGCACAACCTTAACAGCCTTCAGTAAAAATGGAGTTAAGGAAAGAAAGGCAATAAACAAACGCAAAGCAGCCACCTGAGTATAACTATATACATCCAGCCCTCTTTTCATTAAAATGAAAGAACTCCCCCAAATAATTGCGAGAAGTACTAAAACTATATAATTTTTTATTGATTTTTCCATAGAATTTTATTGGCGGCAAATATAGGTTAGTTATTTTTGCCCTAATGAATACACAACAAAAAAGAATTACTACAACTTGGCTTTATTCTGGGCTGGTACTAATCGCATTAATGATTATTATTGGAGGGATCACTCGTTTAACCCACTCAGGACTTTCCATGGTAGAATGGAAACTAATTGGCGGCACAATTCCACCACTTAACGAAACCCAATGGCAAGAAACATTTGCAAAATATCAGCAGTTTCCTGAATACCAGAAAATTAATACTGGAATGAGTTTAAGCGAGTTCAAATCTATTTTCTTTTGGGAATACCTACACAGACTATTAGGAAGATTAATTGGGTTAGTATTCATTATTCCATTCATTATCTTTTGGACAAAAAAATGGTTCAACTCAAAACAGAAAAAACAATTACTGTTCCTGCTCTCGCTTGGTGCTTTGCAAGGGTTTTTAGGTTGGTTTATGGTAAAAAGTGGGTTAGTTGATGTCCCAGCCGTAAGTCATTATCGCTTAGCAATACACCTAGTAACTGCTTTTGGATTGATGTGCTATATTTATTGGTTAGTATTGAGCTTTAATGATGCAGAAAAGAAACCCAACAGAACCATAAACAAACTCAGCAAATGGCTCATAGCCACTTTAGTTATTCAGATAATTTATGGCGCTTTTGTAGCAGGGCTAAAAGCAGGATATTTACTACCAACTGACGGAGGTATTTTCAAAAGTATATTTGGCTACACCATTAGGAATACAAGTGATTTTAGCTTAATCAACAATGGCTTTGACATTCAAGCTTTCCACCGCTTATTTGCATGGATTGTATTTGCAATTTCACTTATCACTTATAATAAGACTAGAAAAACTTCTTTAAAAAATGCAGGGAATTTAGTTCTTGCTTTAGTGATTACTCAAATTACATTGGGGATTGCCACACTATTATTAAGGGTGCAAATTCATACAGCTACAACCCATCAATTTATTGCAATTATACTTTTACTTGCAGTGGTTCGGCTTACTTATCTTTCCAGTGGAAAGTCTCAATTAAATGCTTAATATCGTATTTTAAAAAGAGATTTATTGGCAAAATAGAATCATTTACTTCTGTATTAAAATAAAGCGCCCCTCTTAAAAAATGATTTACACTATCCGTTAAATAAAACTGAGTAGAAGTAGCAGAAATACCATCATATTCATACAACATTCCATACACCTTTAAGGAGTCATTAATATACTGTTGCTCCCTAATTGCATCAACTACTACATTGTGTTTGTAGGCTAGTTTTTGAGACTGCTGAGTATGAGCTTCTAAATTATTATCTAAAGTGAAATAAGAAACATATAATACTGCCTTTTGCTGAGGAAAACTTAAATCCATCAAACAACTATTTCCTTTAAGACCTAATTGACTATATACCGGAACTTCAAAAGAAAAAGGGCAATCAGCATCCAATTTTTCATATACCTTATCAGGAAAATCTAACTTTATAAATGCTTTTGGTTTGGGTGTATAATCAGTATTGCAAGCCATTAGTAAAACAGCAATAAAAAATAAGAACTTAGTTTTCATCAATGGTAACTTTCAATCGTTTAATACGCCTTAAATCGGCAGATTCCACCACCATAGTATAAGGTGGTATTTTGCAAACATCCCCAATCTTAAGAATTCTTCCTTCCAATTCAAGCACTAATCCTGCCAAAGAATCAGATTCGCCTTTTACCTCATCAAAATAATCATTTTCTCCTTTTACTATTTTCAGGAAATCAATCAATGAAATTTTTCCTTCAAAAATATAATTATGATCATCCAACTTAGAATAAATATTTTCATCTCCATCAAACTCATCATTAATCTCTCCCACAATTTCTTCTAACACATCTTCCAAAGTTACAATTCCTGAAGTCCCACCATATTCATCCACCACAATAGCGATATGATTTTTCTTTACCTGAAACTCTTTTAGCAAATCATTAATCATTTTTGTTTCTGGAACATAATAAGGTGGTCGGCATAACTTAACCCAATCAAACTCATCCTGCTCATCCAAAAAAGGAATTAAATCCTTTATATATAGTATGCCTAAAACAGCATCAAATTGATCCTTATACACTGGAATACGAGAATAACCTGAGCTTATTATCATTTGCAATACCTCTCTAAACTTTGTTTTATGTTCAATTGCTAATACATCTACTCGGGATTTCATCACCTCTTTCACATCCGTATCTCCAAACTCAACAATCGACCTCAATATTCTTCTTTCTTCTTCCTTACTTGCATGCTCAGTAATATCCAAAGCTTTTGTAATTTCTTCAACAGAAACCTCTGTTTGTTTTTGTGCCAAACGCTTATCAATAAAATTAGTGGTTGTTACCAGCAAATAACTCAAAGGATAAAATATTTTTCGTAAAAACAAGAGTGGCTTAGCCATATTAGCCGAAAATTGTTTTGCATTCTGATTAGCATATACTTTCGGAGTAATCTCACCAAAAAGAACCAACAAAATGGTAATTACTACAACTTGAAAAATAAATTCCAAAGAAGAGCCTTCAGGAAAAGAAATAGCCAAGGAAGTCAAATAAGCAGAAAGGACAACAATAGCAACATTGATGAAATTATTGGCAATTAGAATAGTAGCCAAAAGCTGATTTGGCTTTTTCAACAGATCCATAATCAAACTACTTTCCTTTTCTTTTTCCAAATCATCCATTTCGCTAGCACTCAAAGAAAAGTAAGCAACTTCAGCACCCGAAATAAATGCAGAACAAATGATTAACACTAAAACAACAACTAAACTTGTAAGTACTTCTGCATTAAAAAGGTGCAGCTCTACTCCACTAAAGATTGATAAAATTATCGGGACGGGAACCTCTTCCAAATTATAAATTATTTAATTAAAACGGTAAATCATCTGCTTTATCGGCAGTGGTATCAGCAGCAGGAGTTGGCGCAACATTTTCTTGTTGTGATTGCTTCCCACCTAACATAGTCATATTGTCCGCTAATATTTCAGTATTATACCTAGTACTCCCTTCTTTATCCTCCCACTTTCTAGTTTTTATTTTTCCTTCAATATAAACACTAGCTCCTTTTTTAAGATACTTTTCAGCTACTTCAGCCAAACCTCTCCATAACACAACATTATGCCATTCTGTTTGACTCACACGCTCGCCTGCTTTATTCTTATAATTCTCAGTTGTTGCTAAGGAAAAATTTGCCACTGCAACACCATTATCCAAATACCTTACTTCAGGGTCTTTCCCTAAATTTCCTACCAATATCACCTTATTTACTCCAGCCATAACAACAATTATTTAAATTAGAATTTCAACAAATATATAAAATCTAAATTAATTCTATCGTCTCAAAATACTTTTCTGTTAAGCGAGAAACTGGATAATTCAACAAATCTTTTTCAGCAATAAAGTCAAAATTCTTCAATTGAACATTTTTAGTTTTTAGTCGCCAAAACTGTGCATGTATTTTTTGATGCGAAAGCACATGAATAAACTCAGGAGAAATAGATGCTATTTCAACCTTAGCGCCATTAAAAATATTCTTCCAATCTTCTGCCGCTATCACCTGCTTTTCATCTGCCTTTTTATCAAACTCCAAAAAAGGAAACTCATACAGCCCATTCCAAATTCCCTTCTTTCGTTTTCCCAAATAAACACCCCCGTCTTCCTCAATCATTAAAAAATGTAAAAACCTTTTTTTAACTTTTATCTTTTTTGACTTTACTGGCAATTCAGCAATTGTATTCTTATTATAGGCCTCACAAAAATCTTGCATAGGACAAATACTACAATCAGGAGATTTTGGCTTGCATTGCATAGCACCAAACTCCATAATTGCCTGATTATATTCTGAAGGATTATCCTTAATCAATAGCTCTTGTGCCAACTCCGCAAATTGTTTTTTCCCAATTGTGGTATCAAAAGGAGTATCTACACCAAAAATTCTACTCAGAACACGAATTACATTCCCATCCACCACAGCATAAGGCAAGCCAAAAGCAAAAGATGTAATTGCTGCAGCAGTATATGTTCCTACCCCTTTTAATTTTAATATCTTTTGATAATCATTCGGGAATTCTCCGCCATAATTATCAGCAATATCTTTAGCCGTAAAATGCAAATTTCTAGCTCGGGAATAATACCCCAACCCCTGCCACATCTTCAGCACTTCATCCTCTGAAGCATTTGCCAAATCCTCTACCTTGGAAAAAGCATTTACAAAAGCAAGATAATAGGGCATTCCTTGTGCAACTCTTGTTTGCTGCAATATAATTTCAGAAAGCCAAATATAATAGGCATTGGCAGTGTTACGCCAAGGCAAATCCCTTTTGTTGGATTGATACCAACTCACTAACTTATTTGAAAAATCCATAACTCTTTGAAAAATAAAACAATAAACTCTATAAAAAAGACAAACACATAATAGCTGAGCTATTTTTTTTTAATATATTTGCAGGCTCAAAATTAGTCAAGAATTTAATATACAATAGAATAAAGATGACAAAAGCAGAACTTGTTAGTAAGATTTCAGAAAGAACAGGAGTAGAAAAATTAACTACTTTAGCAATTATTGAATCAATGATGAATGAGATCAAGGATTCAATATCAGCTAATGAAGCTGTATTTTTAAGAGGGTTTGGAACTTTTAAACCTAAGAAAAGAGCTGAAAAAACAGGTAGAAATATCAAGAAAAACACAACTATTATTATCCCAGCACACCACATTCCAGCATTTAAGCCGGCAAAAGTATTTGTTGAGGAAGTAAAGAATAACGTAAAATAAGCTTTTTAATAAGCTAAAAAAATAAATTATGTCAGGAGCAAAGAAAAAGAAAAGATTAAAAATCGCTACTCACAAACGCAAGAAGCGTTCAAGAAAAAACAGACATAAAACTAAATAGACTTTAGTTTTTAACTCTAGTTTCTTAAACGATACGCCATGAAATACGATCTTATTATCGATTCAAGGCCTTCTGAAGTAGTGATTGCGCTTTTGCGTAATGGACTTCTAATAGAACTTCATAAAGAAAAGCACGATAACAATTTTTCAGTAGGTGATATTTACCTGGGAAAAGTCCGAAAGACAGTTCCTGGGTTAAATGCGTCATTTGTAAATGTAGGCTATGAAAAAGATGGTTTCTTACACTATCTTGACCTTGGCCCACAGTTTAATTCTTTCAAGAATTTTACCAGGAAAGCAATTGACAAAAAGCTAAATACAGCATCCTTAAAAAACTTCAAGAAAGAAAAGAACCTTGAAAAAGATGGGAAAATTAATGACGCTTTAAAGGGAGGAGATTTAATCCTTACTCAAATTTCTAAAGAACCAATTTCAACAAAAGGACCTAGATTAACTACCGAAATTTCTCTTGCCGGAAGATACATGGTTTTATTACCATTCTCTGATCGCGTTTCTATTTCTCAGAAGATTGCTGATCCTGAAGAAAAAGCAAGACTAAAAAAGCTAATTAGAAGTATAAAGCCACACGGGTTTGGAGTAATCGTCCGTACAGTTGCAACAGGAAAAAAGGTTGCAGAACTAGATAGAGATTTAAAAAACCTGTACAAAAAATGGCAAATTGTAAGCAAGAAACTAAAAGATGCTGAACCTAACACCAAAATATTAGGAGAACTTAACCGTTCAGCAGCTATCTTAAGAGATTTGCTAAGTGCAAAATTCAATAACATTCACGTAAATAGCCCTGAGGTTCAGGAAGAGCTAAAGGAATATCTTGCACGCATTTCGCCTGAACAAGAAAAGATTGTTAAATTGCACAAAAAAGACACTCCTATCTTTCAGGAATTTAATGTTACCAAACAAATAAAAGGTGCATTTGGAAAAAATGTAACTATGAAAAAAGGAACCTACCTAGTAATAGAACATACTGAAGCCCTACATGTAATTGATGTAAATAGTGGTAAAAAAGTAGATTCCAAAAAAGACCAAGAAGCAAATGCTTTAGCCGTTAATTTGGAGGCTGCACATGAAGTAGCAAGACAATTACGCCTTAGAGATATGGGAGGTATTATTGTTGTTGATTTTATTGACATGAAGCAGGAGAAGAACAGAAAACTCTTGACAGAAACAATGAAGGAAGCAATGAGTACAGATAAAGCAAAACACCATGTTTTGCCTCCAACTCGCTTTGGTTTAATACAAATAACAAGGCAAAGAGTTCGCCCTGAAATGAGTATTGATACCCAAGAAAGTTGTCCAATGTGTTCAGGAAATGGAAAGATTGATTCTAGCTTATTGTTAATTGATCAAATTGAAACCAAACTTCACAACCTTACCGAAACACGCAAAGGGAATATTCATATTTCAACACATCCTTTTGTAGCAAGTTACATCAACAAAAAAGAAGGATGGTTCTCTACATCAATCAGTAAGCAATGGACCAATAAATTTGGGAGAAAAATAAGCATTACCGGAGACGAAAGATTGCATTTACTACAATATACTGTAATAAAATAAGCTAGCTCCTTTCAGCTGATATTATTCGCTTATACCAAATAATTAAAGGAATAAGTGTTAAGAACATTAACCCTACACCTACAAAGTAACCATACCTAATATTGTCATCAATATTAAAAAATGGTAAAGCAAAAGCACCTATCATCAGCATTCTTACTACTATATTTAAAGAGTTAAAAACTGAGTTAACCCTACCAATATAATTATTCGGAACATGGTTAAAAATATAAGTTGTTCTTAGGATTCGAACGCCAGCATTGGCAATTCCAAGAATAAGATTTCCTGCAAAAAACACCCAAAGCAGTTTATATACTGCCATTCCATAAAAAGCAAAAGACACAAAAACAAGCAAGATAATAATAGAAGCTACAGTATTTATTTTTCTGAACACTCTAAGGATTAGTACTCCTGAACAAATTGCTCCCATTGAATAATAGATTTCAGCAGAAGCGTATACATTACCATCCATCTGCAAAAATTTATGCACATAAGAAGGAAGAATGACATGAACCTCCACCAAAGTAAATGCAAAAAGCATGTAGGAAAGAAAACCAAAAACAAAAATTATTGGATGATCCTTTAAGTATTGTACACCTCCTTTCAAGCGTAAAAATAAATTCCCTTTATGTACTTGTTCCTTTATAATAGGCTTATATTTCATCAACAGAAAAATAAAGATTACAGCTACATAAGTTATTGCATCCATTAAAAATACCTCATATATTTCCCAAGCTTTAATATCGAATGGCAAGTGAATGCTGAACCCAGCAATTTCCAACATATTGTTCTGTGTACCCGTTAGCAACAATGCTGCAAAAGCTCCTGCTAACACTGAAGTAGTTTGACCTTGAACCTCAATATAGGAATTCAGTTTTCCATAATTTTTAGGCTCTGTAATTTCCTGCCCAAAAGCATATAAATTAGGATAGTGCACATTATAGTTAAAAATAGTAATACCAAAAACTAAGAGGACCAAAAAATCAGTCAGATAAGCCATCTGAAAACCATACAAAGCTATACTTCCAATAGATGCTCCGCATACTACATTAATGATGATAAATAGTTTTTTTCTGGAGTAACGATCAATTAAGGCACCTGCATACAAGCCCCAAAATAAAGTAAGAAATGTAATCAGAATATAAGCAGACGCAAACAATTCAGGACGTTCAACAATTTTAACAAAATACCAAGGAATAGCCACCATACTTATCCCCTGAGCTAAACCAGAAATAATATTTGCTAAAAATAAAAGAGTAATTGCTTGTTTGTTTTGCATGGCGACAAAAGTAGTATTTATAATCAGATTTAGTACTTTTGAAAAATGCACAATAAAAGAGTTTATGACATTAATATTGCGATTGAACGCATTAAAAATTATTGTGCTATGCAAGATAGGTGTCAATGGGATGTGCTTGAAAAAATGAGGGAATGGGGTTTACAACAAGCCACAAAGGACCATATCCTAGAAATACTTATCAATGAGAGATTTGTAGATGAAGAGCGCTATGCATGCTCTTTTTGCAGAGGGAAATTCAGAATTAAAAACTGGGGGAAGCGAAAGATAACCAATGAACTCAAACGCAAACAGATTTCAACAATTTGCATAAATATCGGATTACAAGAAATTGATGACAATGACTACAATCAAGTGTTGGAAAAATTATTTCATCAGAAGAAAGCTACACTAAAAGATAAAAATCATTTTACCCGAAAAACAAAAATTGCTAACTTTTTGATACAAAGAGGATTTGAAAGTAATTTGGTGTGGGATAAAATAAGAGAGTTAAGCGATAAATAATTACTTTTGACCAATGGTAAGCCAAGAACAAATAAAAGCACTCACTTCACGAAAAGATGAACTCTATAAGTTCATTGGCATTAAAGAAAAGCAAGAAGAGGCAGATACTTACGAAACTGAATCCCAGCAAAATGAATTTTGGGACAATCCTAAGGAAGCACAACTCCTACTAAAGAAACTAAGCACACTTAAAAGTTGGTTGAAATCCTACAACTCTGTAAGCAATAACATTGATGAACTAGCTGTTTTATTAGAACTGGAAGCAAGTGAAGAAGAACTTAGTATCCAACTTGAAAAAACAAAAAATTCAGTTGAAGAATTAGAGTTTAAAAATATGCTAAGTGCTGAAGAAGATAGCCTTTCAGCAGTAATGACAATAAACCCAGGAGCAGGAGGAACAGAAGGACAAGATTGGGCTGAAATGCTTATGCGTATGTATTTAATGTGGGGAGAAAAGAATAAATACAAAGTGAAAACCCTTGATATACAAAAAGCAGAAGCCGTAGGGATAAAATCAGTTACGATTGAAATAGAAGGTGACTTTGCTTTTGGACATTTAAAAGGAGAAAATGGCGTGCATAGATTGGTAAGGATTTCCCCATTTGATTCCAATGCAAAACGACATACCACTTTTGCCTCCGTATTCGTTTACCCATTAGCTGATGAGAGTATAGAAATTAATCTTGATCCTTCAGAAATAAGTTGGGACACCTTTAGAGCAAGTGGTGCTGGAGGGCAGGGAGTAAACAAAACTGAATCGGCAGTAAGACTAAAACACGGACCAACAGGAATTACAATTGAAAATTCTGAATCCCGCTCACAGCTTGAAAATAAAGCAAAAGCAATACAACTACTAAAGTCTCAACTCTATGAGTTAGAAATAAGAAAGAAACAAGAGGAAAGAAACAAATTAGAAGGCTCAAAAAAGAAGATTGAGTGGGGATCGCAAATAAGAAGTTATGTGCTACATCCTTATAAAATGGTGAAAGATTTAAGAACAAACTATGAATCCTCCAATCCTGAAAAAGTATTAGATGGAGATTTAAATGCTTTTATAAAAGCGTATTTAATGGAATTCGGACAAAAATAAAATATGAAAATATACCATAACCCTAAGTGCAGCAAAAGCAGACAAACACTTGCACTAGTTGAGGAGAAAACGAAAGCAATAGAAATTGTTGAATACCTTAAAAATCCGCTTTCAGCTGAAGAAATAACGGTACTTTTATCACAAATAAACATCAAACCGATTGAACTTGTAAGAACACAAGAAACAACTTGGAAAGAAAATTACAAAGGAAAAGAATTAACGGAAACAGAAATAATAAATGCTATGGCTGAAAACCCTAAACTTATTGAACGCCCAATTGTTGTTAAAGACAATAAAGCGATAATAGGAAGGCCACCAGAAAATGTGTTAAGCTTGTTCGCTTAAGCAGGAATTTGATCTTCTTCTAATTTCCCCTCTTTAGCCCAAACAAAAATGAAGTAAGGGATAACGCTAGCAAGGAAGATAATACACCAAAATGCCATTAGGAAAACAAAAACAAATATTAAAAAGCCTAGAAATTTCATAATCATTAATTTTGCACAAAGAAACAACAACAAATAAAACTATCAAAACATTTTAAGATGAAATATAGAATAGAAAAAGATACAATGGGAGAAGTACAAGTTCCAGCAGATAAATACTGGGGAGCCCAAACGGAAAGAAGTAGAAATAACTTTAAAATTGGTGCTGCCGCAAGCATGCCTTTAGAGGTAGTATATGGCTTTGCTTATCTTAAAAAAGCAGCTGCCCACACTAATTGCGAACTAGGTGTTCTTTCAGAAGAGAAAAGAGATTTAATTTCTAAAGTTTGTGATGAAATATTAGAAGGAAAACATGACGAACAGTTTCCTTTAGTAATTTGGCAAACAGGGAGTGGAACCCAAAGTAATATGAACACTAATGAGGTAATTGCAAATAGAGCACATGTTATAAATGGTGGGACTTTAGAGGATGAAGAAAAAGCAATCCATCCCAATGATGATGTAAATAAATCGCAAAGCTCAAACGACACCTTCCCTACAGGAATGCATATTGCAGCCTACAAAACTATAGTAGAAAATACAATTCCAGGAATTGAGCAGTTGCGCGATACTTTAGAAGCTAAATCAGTTGCCTTTAATAAAGTAGTTAAGATTGGGCGTACTCACCTTATGGATGCAACTCCACTTACTTTAGGGCAAGAATTTTCGGGATATGTATCTCAATTGAATCATGGGCTAAGAGCATTAGAAAATACACTTGATCATTTATCAGAATTAGCTTTAGGAGGCACAGCAGTTGGCACAGGAATTAATACTCCTGCTGGATATTCTGAACTAGTAGCACAATATATAGCTGATTTCACAGAATTACCTTTTATAACTGCCGATAATAAATTTGAAGCTTTAGCTGCTCATGACGCAATAGTAGAAAGCCATGGCGCTTTAAAACAATTAGCAGTATCTTTAAACAAAATTGCTAATGATATTCGCTTATTAGCCTCAGGACCAAGAAGTGGAATTGGAGAAATCATTATTCCTTCTAATGAACCAGGTTCATCCATCATGCCAGGAAAAGTAAACCCAACCCAATGTGAGGCAATTACTATGGTTTGCGCACAAGTAATGGGGAATGATGTAGCAATAACCGTAGGAGGAATGCAAGGTCATTATGAACTAAATGTATTCAAACCAGTAATGGCAGCCAACTTCTTGCAATCTGCCCGCTTAATTGGGGATGCTTGTATTTCTTTTGACAAAAATTGTGCTATTGGAATAGAACCAAATTATGAGAACCTAAAAAAGAATTTAGATAATTCCTTAATGCTAGTTACTGCATTAAACACTAAAATTGGTTATGAAAAGGCAGCTAAAATTGCAAAGACTGCTCACCAAAACGGAACAACACTAAAAGAAGAATCAGTTAATTTAGAATACCTAACTGCTGAAGAATTTGACGCTTGGGTACGCCCAGAAGACATGTGTGGAGGATTGTAGATTCCATAATAAATATTATAAAAAGCCGAGCAAATGCTCGGCTTTTTATTTGTATTGTTTTGATTATTAACCCAAAACTTTAAAAATTCCAATAGTACCCTACACCTATTGAACCCTGCCCATTATTTGACAAATCTTGATTATACTCAATATTTAGTTTGTCATATAAGTTATACCCTATTTTCAATACTGGAACACTTAGAAAGTGATCATATCCTTTCTTTTCTCCTCTAAAAATATCTGAATCTTCATTGGCATCATCATCTCCAGAATCTTCATTTCCAAACCCTAAATGTAAACCAGCACCAATTGAAAGCGATTTCCAATTCCAACAGACATACATTGGCACAGATAACACTAAATGATCTTCATGTGTTGCATAATCATCCTCTCCAATTTCCTCATAGCCAGTTAAATTAAAAAGTAATTTAGCCTCATATGATAAACTCTTTTGATTATTAAAAGGTTTAAAAATGTAACGATATTGCCCTCCAATTAATAAATCAGAATTACCTTCAGGATTAGCACCCATACCAAATTTAACAAAAGCACCATACCTTTGTTTATTTAAAGAACGGATAATTGTCTTGTCTTTGCTTTTACCTTTAATTTTAATTCCACCAGGATTATTACAAATTTCTTGTAATTCTCTTCCAGAAGCAATTAAACTTACACTTCTCGCTTTGCCTTGATCAGTAAAGTAATACATCAACTTTTTATCATTCTCTGAAAAAGTCATATATACTTTTTCTGTATTAATATAAGTTGTTTTTCCACCTGATAATGATTCTCTTGTATCTTCATGTGAAGAAGGAATCGCATGCTGTTTATGCCTATAATTCCAAACCAAAACTTTACAATTATTTGCCACATCATGATAAATATCATAAGGAGAGATACCAACAATTGAAGTCACTTCTTTCTCTGTCATTCCAGGACTAACTTTATACAATTTATCAATTGTAGTATATTCTGGAATTGATTCTTGTGCTATTGCTGTAAAAGCAAAAGCAACTATGATTAATGTTATTATATTCTTCATTTTATTTAGATTTTTTATTATTAGACTTCTTCACTTCAAACCCATTAAAAACCTTAGAAATATATTCATTGAATCTCATTTTTCTATTCCAGAGTCTCCCACTTTTGTGAATAATATCAATATCAATTTGAGCATTTTCTTTATCAGCTAAATCACACAAAGTACAGTCCGATCCTACAAGAATAACTTCTTCCTCTAATTTCTTCTTTTCCTTCTTTGGCTTTTCAACTGGGACACACCTTTCTCCACAGTTCTTCTTAGCATCATATTTCTTATTTGGCTTATAATCACAAATACAATATTCGCAATCACCAATTGTAAGAACAGTTCCTAATTCAGAAACACCTTCATTTCTTTGAACAGTAGCTTTCTTATTGTAATTAAGAGCTTTTTTGTCCAAACAACCATAAATTGGAGCAATTTCTTCAGGACCATCACAAGCATCTTGCAATTCTTGAGCAAATGAAAGTACCATTGAACCACCTTTCTTACCTTCATCAGTCACTAAGGATTCAACCTTTCCATTCCTATAATATACATATACATTAGAAGGGTCAACAAATCTTTCAGCACCTTTAATGTTTGAGTAAGAGTTTAAAGTCCCATGACTTACTTCTTTATGTTTATACTTAAATTGATGTATTTCACAGCCATTTTCTATTCCATGAAATATTTCATATGGAGCAATACCAAGTATTGTAACCACATTTTCTTTTGTCATTCCTGGATTAACTTTAGTCATTTTATCTACAGTAGTATAATAAGGAACTATTATATTACTACAAGAACTAAATACCAATGTCACCAAGAGTAATTGTAAAATTCTTTTCATTATTTATTTTTTAAAATTATTTTTTTTCTTTATCTTCTTTTGTAACAGAGGACTTACTTCCAAAAGCATAAGACAAACCAAATGACATTCCATTTAAATCATAATCACCACCCTTAATCATGTTGTAATTAAATCCTAACGAGATAGCAGAAGTAACTTGATAGCTTAAACCAAGGTTAATTCCGAATTCATTAGCTGAACCTTCTACGACATCTGTACTTCCCTCCTCTGCAACTCCTATAGCATTTGCATCATAAGTTGAATCAGAAATCATATAAAGACCCATTCCTAAATTAGCAGAAAGTTTATTTGTAATTCTATAATTCAAATCTGCTTTCATAGGAACAACACCAAAGCCCATTCCATAACCAACAGAACCTACTAAGTCCATCTTTTCAGATAAATTGTGAGTGTAGTTTACTGCAAGAATTGTTGACCCTGTAGTTTCAGAATCCTCAATCATTGCACCATTCCACATTGCATAATCTAAACCTACTCCAAAACCTTGCCCAAACATTGTTGTAGTCCCTAAAATAGCAACCACCATTAAACTGTAAATTTTTCTCATAACAAATATATTTTAATATTACCTACTCTAAATTAGTTTTCGGCTTCCCTATAATTTTCAAACCCAAATATATATAAAATATTTAACAAGTATATCCGTACAAATACGGATATTTTAAAACTTTATATAAATATGTTTAAATTACTGAAAAACAATACTTAATAGTGTGTTTTATTTTTTTAGTGTTTTATTTCTAGTATTTTCATAAAGTGACTTTCTATCGATTTTAGCTGTAAAGGATTGTCATAAAAACAAAAAAGCACCTACTCTATAAACTATTTATAATCCAAATAATCCTGCAAAAGGATAGTAGCACTTACTTCATCCACTAAAGCTTTATTCTGCCTTCCTTTCTTTTTTATTCCACTAGCCAAAATACTTTGTTTAGCGATTTTAGAAGTAAAGCGTTCATCAATTTGATGTACTGGAATACTAGGGTAAGTTTTTTGCAAGCGTTTTACAAAACCATTTACATGCCCTGTACTATCAGTATTGCTGCCATCTAGGTTTTTAGGATCGCCAACTACAAAGCTCACAATACTTTCTTGTTGAACTAAATTTGAAATAAAATCATCTAACAGATAAGTGGAAACAGTAGTTAATCCTGTA
>Ga0206678_10000582_pt1 | contig 23715 bp, 19 predicted proteins | sample M180m12015metaG_FD_155453 | JGI IMG/M metagenome (GOLD analysis project Ga0206678, IMG submission 155453) | Ammonia-oxidizing marine archaeal communities from Monterey Bay, California, United States - M1 80m 12015 | ecosystem: Environmental > Aquatic > Marine > Intertidal zone | place: USA... | reverse complement strand
AGGTAAATAATTTTGAATTAAGGTGCTTCATTTTATGGGGCGCCTTTATTCGCGTTTTACGGGTGTAGCTCAGTTGGTAGAGCACTGGTCTCCAAAACCAGGTGTCGGGAGTTCGAGTCTCTCCATCCGTGCTTAAAAAAAAAAGATTGGCAGGAATAAGAACATATATAGAAGAAACGATTAACGAACTAACTAATAAGGTGTCTTGGCCTACATGGGAAGACCTTCAAACAAGTTCAATAATTGTATTAACAACTAGTGTAATTTTATCATTAATTATCTGGTTAATGGATTATGCATTTGGCATTTGGTCTATTCCAGAAGGTGAATGGGGTTGGAGAGGTATACTTGGATTTATATATGAATTTATAACACCATAATAGATAGTGATGGGAGAAATTAAAAAAAGATGGTATGTGATCCGAGCTATTAGTGGTAAGGAGAAAAAAGTAAAGGAATTATTAGAACTTGAAATTGATAGGCATAAATTAAATGATTATGTAGAACAGGTGTTGATTCCTACTGAAAAAATATATCAAATAAGAAAAGGAAAAAAGATATCTAAGGAAAGAAATTATTTTCCAGGATATGTACTAATTGAAGCTGCTTTAGTTGGTGAGGTAGAACATGTTATTAAATCAATGACTAATGTAATTGGTTTTTTAGGTGGAGTAAAAGGTGGAGATCCTTTACCAATGCGTCAGTCTGAGGTAAATAGGATTTTAGGAAAAGTAGATGAGTTGGCTGAGCATGATGAAGAAATGAATATCCCTTATGTAGTTGGGGAACCAGTAAAAGTAATAGATGGTCCTTTCAATAACTTTAATGGAATTATTGAAGAGATCAATGAAGAAAAGAAAAAATTAAAAGTAATGGTTAAGATTTTTGGAAGAAAAACTCCATTAGAGCTTAATTATATGCAAGTAGAAAAAGAAGGATAAAGGTATTGTGAATTCAATGAAATAAATGCTTCCCATTGTAATTCATAATTTAATAAATAATAAAAATGGCAAAAGAAGTAAGTGGATTAATTAAACTTCAGATTAGAGGAGGAGGTGCAAATCCAGCTCCACCAGTTGGCCCAGCATTGGGTGCAAAAGGTGTGAACATAATGGAATTTTGCAAACAGTTCAATGCAAGAACACAAGAAAAGCCTGGTAAGATTTTACCTTGTGTGATTACAGTTTTTACTGACAAATCTTTTGATTTTGTAATTAAAACACCACCTGCAGCAGTTCAATTATTAGAAGCTGCTAAAAAGAAAAAAGGTTCAGATGAACCAGATAAGATAAAGGTGGGTACTGTTACTTGGGATCAAGTTCAGGTAATTGCAGAAGATAAGATGCCAGATTTAAATTGTTTCACCGTTGATTCTGCTATGAAAATGGTAGCAGGAACAGCTAGAAGCATGGGATTGAATGTAAAAGGTAAACCACCTTGGAAATAATCTGAATAATATTATAGAATATGGCACTCACAAAAAATAGAAAAGACGCTCTTTCAAAATATGATATAGAAAACCTATATTCTATGGAAGAAGCATCTAAGATTGTGAAAGAGATGACAAAAGTAAAATTTGACCCATCAGTAGACATTGCTGTAAGGTTAGGAGTTGATCCTAAAAAAGCTAACCAAATGGTTAGAGGAACAGTTTCTTTACCTCATGGTACTGGAAAAGATGTAAAAGTTTTAGTGTTGTGTACTCCGGATAAAGAAAAAGAAGCAAATGATGCTGGCGCTGATTTTGTTGGATTGGATGAATATGTTGATAAGATCAAGAAAGGATGGACCGATGTAGATGTAATTATTACTATGCCCTCTGTAATGGGTAAAGTTGGTGCATTAGGTAGAATTCTTGGTCCTAGAGGATTAATGCCTAATCCTAAAACAGGAACAGTAACAATGAATATTTCGCAAGCTGTAACAGATGTTAAAGCTGGTAAGATCGATTTTAAAGTTGATAAGAATGGAATTATTCATGCGGCTATTGGTAAAGCTTCTTTTGATGCTAATAAAATTGCAGATAATGCTAATGAATTAGTAGCTGCTTTAATGAGATTAAAACCCTCATCTTCGAAGGGATCATATTTGAAAAGCATTGTGCTTTCTAGTACGATGAGTCCTGGAGTTAAAGTAGAACCTAAATCTATTGATGCATAATTTGCATATAAAATTTTTACAAAATGACTAAAGAAGAAAAACAGTCGGCAATTAATGATCTAAGCGAAAAGCTGGATAGTAATGGTGTAATATACATTACTGATATTTCAGAATTGGATGCTATAGCAACTAGTTCTTTAAGAAGACAGTGTTTTGCTAAGGATATAAAGCTAAGTGTTGTAAAAAACACATTGCTTAAAAAAGCAATGGAAAATTTAAAAGATAAAGATTTATCTGAGCTTTACGATGTATTACCTGGACCTACTGCAATTATGATATCAGAGGTAGGAAATGCTCCAGCAAAATTAATTAAGGATTTTAGAAAGAAAAATGATAAACCGATCCTTAAAGGAGCATATGTTGAAGAAACGGTATTTGTAGGCGATGACCAATTAAAAACATTAGTAGATATTAAGTCTAAAAATGAATTGATTGGAGAAGTAATTGGTTTACTTCAGTCACCTGCAAAAAATGTTTTATCGGCATTAACATCCAGTAAAAGTACTATCGCAGGCATAGTAAAAACTTTATCTGAAAAAGAATCTTAATAATTAATAATAAAAAAGAATATAACTTTTTATAAAAACAAAGAAAAATGGCAGATGTAAAAGCTATAGCAGAAGAGTTGGTAAACTTAACTGTAAAAGAAGTAAATGAACTTGCAGAAGTTCTTAAGGAAGAATATGGTATTGAACCAGCAGCAGCAGCAGCAGTTGCGGTTGCAGCTCCAGGTGCTGGAGGTGGTGATGCCGATTCAGCTGAAGAGAAATCTGAGTTCGATGTTGTCTTAACTGCTCCAGGTGGTTCAAAATTACAAGTAGTAAAAGCTGTAAAAGAACTAACAGGATTAGGATTAAAAGAAGCAAAAGAAATAGTTGATAGTGCTCCTAAAGCTGTAAAAGAAGGAGTAGGTAAAGACGAAGCTGAAGGAATTAAAAAAGCTCTAGAAGAAGCAGGTGCTGAAGTAGAGTTGAAGTAATTTCTTATGAAGTAATTAAGGCCTGAGCAAGAGCTTGGGCCTTTACCAGTTTTCACCTTTTAATCAACTAAAATTCATAGCCTTGGCAACAGTAGATAATGTAACAAAACGAATTAACTTTGCTTCAAGTCAGCATCGTTTTTCATATCCGGATTTTCTGGATATACAATTAAAATCATTTCAAGAGTTTTTTCAGCTTGAAACAACATCTGAAAACAGAATAGATGAAGGTCTTTTTAAAGTTTTTAGTGAAAATTTTCCAATTACTGATACTAGGAATCAATTTGTTCTAGAATTCTTGGATTATTTTATTGATCCACCTAGATACACAATCACTGAATGTATTGAAAGAGGATTAACATATTCAGTTCCGCTTAAAGCTGTAATGAAATTATATTGTACAGATCCAGAACATGAGGATTTTGAAACAATAGTACAAGAAGTATATCTAGGAACCATTCCATATATGACTCCAAAGGGGTCATTTGTAGTTAATGGTGCAGAACGTGTAATTGTATCTCAATTACATAGATCTCCTGGTGTATTCTTTGGACAGAGTAGACATGCAAATGGAACAAAACTTTACTCAGCTAGAGTAATACCATTTAAAGGATCATGGATAGAATTTGCAACTGACATTAATAATGTCATGTATGCTTACATTGATCGTAAAAAGAAATTACCTGTTACCACTTTATTCAGAGCTATTGGATATGAAAGTGATAAGGATATTCTTGAGATATTTGATCTTGCTGATGAAATTAAAGCTACAAAAGCTGCTTTAAATAAAGCTATAGGTAGAAAATTAGCAGCAAGAGTCCTTAAATCATGGGTTGAAGATTTTGTAGATGAAGATACTGGTGAAGTAGTTTCTATTGAAAGAAATGAGGTAATCATTGAAAGAGAAACTATTATTGAAAAAGAGCATGTTGAAATGATCTTAGAAGCAGGGGTTAAAACTGTCATCCTTCATAAGGAAAATGTTAACTCTGCTGATTTTGCGATTATTTATAATACTTTACAAAAAGACACCTCTAATTCTGAAAAAGAAGCAGTGGAATTAATCTATAGACAGCTGAGAAATGCTGAGCCACCTGATGAAGAAACTGCAAGAGGGGTTATTGATAAATTGTTTTTCTCTGAACAAAGATATGATCTTGGTGAGGTTGGAAGATACAGAATTAATAAAAAGCTAGGCTTAGATGCAGCTGCTGATCAAAGAGTATTAACTAAAAATGATATTATTTCTATCATTAAACAGTTAATTGCTTTAATTAACTCTAAAACAGATGTTGATGATATAGATCACCTTAGTAACAGACGTGTAAGAACTGTTGGTGAACAATTATACAGTCAGTTTGGTGTTGGATTGGCAAGAATGGCTAGAACTATTAGGGAGAGAATGAATGTTAGAGACAATGAAGTCTTTACACCTATTGATCTTATTAATGCTAAAACATTATCTAGTGTAATTAATTCGTTTTTTGGAACTAACCAATTGTCTCAATTTATGGACCAGACCAATCCTTTGGCTGAGGTTACTCATAAAAGGAGAATGTCAGCATTAGGACCAGGTGGTTTAACTAGAGAAAGAGCTGGATTTGAGGTGAGAGATGTACATTACACTCACTATGGAAGGTTATGTACTATTGAAACACCAGAGGGGCCAAATATTGGTTTGATTTCTTCATTGTGTGTTTATGCTAAAGTTAATCGTTTAGGGTTTATTGAAACTCCTTATAGAGAAGTAGAAAAAGGTAAAATTAAATTTAATAAAAAACCAATTTTCTTAAGTGCTGAAGAAGAAGAAAATAAATACATTGCTCAGGCAAATGCTAAGATTGATAAAGATGGAAATTTTGTTAATGACAATGTAATTGCCAGATTTGAAGGTGATTTTCCTGTTCCTGAGAAAAAGGAGATTAACTTAATTGATGTTGGTACTAACCAAATTGCATCTATTGCTGCTTCATGTATTCCATTCTTAGAACATGATGATGCAAATAGAGCATTGATGGGGTCTAATATGCAACGTCAAGCTGTACCGTTATTAAATCCAAATTCTCCTATTGTTGGAACTGGAATTGAAGAATTAGTAGCACGTGATTCAAGAGTATTGATACATGCTGAGGATAATGGAGTAGTTGAATATGTTGATGCCAATGAGATTCATGTCATGTACAATTTTGATGATAATGATCGATTAGTTAGGTTTGAAGATGATGTAAAAGTGTATGGGTTAACTAAATTCCAAAAAACCAATCAAGGTAGTTCTATTAACTTAAGACCTATTGTAAAAAAAGGTGACAAGGTAAAGAAGGGTCAGGTATTAGTTGAAGGATATGGTACTCAAAAAGGTGAATTAGCTTTAGGTCAAAACCTAAAGGTTGCATTTATGCCTTGGAAAGGATATAATTTTGAGGATGCTATCGTTATTTCAGAAAGAGTAGTTAAAGAGGATGTCTATACATCTGTTCATGTAGATGAATTTAGTTTAGATGTTAGAGACACGAAAAGAGGATTAGAAGAATTGACTTCTGATATACCTAATGTTAGTGAAGAAGCTACTAAAGATCTGGATGAAAATGGTATTATCCGTGTTGGTGCTGAAGTTAAAGAAGGAGATATTCTTATTGGTAAAATCACACCTAAAGGAGAAAGCGATCCTTCACCAGAAGAAAAATTATTAAGAGCAATTTTTGGTGATAAAGCAGGTGATGTTAAAGATGCATCTTTAAAAGTTTCACCTTCAGTAACTGGAGTTGTAATTGACAAAAAGTTGTTTTCAAAAGCAGTTAAGGATAGAAGGTCTAAAGCTGCTGATAAGCCTATTCTAGAGCAAATGGATGCTGAAATGGATAAGGAGTTGACCGAATTAAAAGCAATTTTAACTGGTAAGCTAATTAAAATTATAGGAAGCAATAAATCTCAAGGTGTCTTTAATATTTTCAAAGAGGAGATCATTAAGAAAGGTGTTAAGTTCTCAGAAAAGGCATTTAAGGATGTTGATTTTCTTCATGTTAATCCAAAAGGTTGGACTTCAGATGATGATGCAAATTCTTTAATTGAAAGAACATTACATAATTATATGTTGAAGGCCAATGATCTAATCGGTAATTTCAAAAGAAAGAAATTTCAGATATCAGTAGGCGATGAATTACCAACTGGAATTATTCAATTAGCAAAAGTATATCTAGCTAAAAAGAGAAAGTTGAAAGTAGGAGATAAAATGGCGGGTCGTCATGGTAACAAAGGTATTGTTGCTAAGATTGTTCGTGAAGAAGATATGCCATTCTTAGAAGATGGCACTCCTGTTGATATAGTCTTGAACCCATTAGGTGTACCTTCAAGGATGAACTTGGGACAGATCTATGAGACTGTTCTTGGATGGGCTGGAGAAAAATTAGGAATGAAGTTTTCTACTCCAATTTTCGATGGAGCTAGCTTAGATGACATCAATCAATATACTGATGATGCTGAAGTGCCTAGAAATGGTAAAACCTATTTATTTGATGGTGGTACTGGAGTTAGATTCGATCAGCCAGCAACAGTAGGTATTATTTACATGCTGAAATTAAGTCACATGGTTGATGATAAAATGCATGCTAGATCTATAGGACCTTATTCATTAATTACGCAACAGCCATTAGGAGGTAAAGCTCAATTTGGTGGTCAGCGTTTTGGTGAAATGGAAGTATGGGCTCTTGAAGCATTTGGAGCATCTAACGTTCTTCAAGAAATATTGACTGTTAAATCCGATGATGTTCAAGGAAGAGCAAGGGCTTATGAATGTATCGTTAAAGGTAAAAACCTGCCAATACCTGGTATTCCAGAATCATTTAATGTATTGTTAAATGAATTACAAGGACTAGGATTGAATATAGCATTAGATTAATTAATCAGCTTTCAATGAGTGATCATTGAAGCAAAGTTGTTACAACTTAAAAATAAAATTTATGGCTTTTAGAAAAGAATATAAAGTTAACAGCGAATTTAATAGAATAACTATCAGTTTAGCATCACCAGAGATTCTTCTAGAAAGGTCTCATGGTGAGGTGCTTAAGCCTGAAACTATAAATTACAGGACTTATAAGCCTGAAAGAGATGGTTTGTTCTGTGAAAGGATATTCGGTCCAGTAAAAGATTATGAATGTCATTGTGGAAAATATAAAAGAATAAGATATAAGGGTATTGTATGTGATAGATGTGGAGTTGAGGTTACAGAAAAAAAGGTAAGAAGAGAAAGAATGGGACACATAGGTTTAGTTGTTCCTGTAGCACATATTTGGTATTTCAAGTCTTTACCTAATAAAATTGGTTATTTATTGGGGCTTCCTACTAAAAAACTGGATCAGATTATATATTATGAAAGGTATGCTGTAATTCAACCGGGAATTGCTATAAATGCTGAAGAAGAGCCATTGCAAAAAATGGATTTTTTATCTGAAGAAGAATATTTAGATATACTAGAAACTTTACCAAAAGAGAATCAATATTTAGAAGATTCAGATCCTAATAAGTTTATTGCTAAAATGGGTGCTGAAGCTTTACATGACTTGCTTCAAAATGAGGATTTAGATGCAAGGTCTTATGAATTAAGGCATCAAGCTCATAATGAAACATCTCAGCAACGTAAAAATGAAGCATTAAAAAGACTACAGGTTATTGAATCATTCAGAGAAGCTAATTCAAGAATAGATAACAAACCTGAGTGGATGATCGTAAAAGTGGTACCTGTAATTCCACCAGACCTTAGGCCATTAGTTCCATTGGATGGAGGTAGATTTGCTACGTCTGACTTGAATGACCTATATAGAAGGGTAATCATTAGAAATAATAGGTTAAAGAGACTAATCGAGATTAAAGCTCCAGAAGTTATTTTAAGAAACGAAAAGAGGATGCTTCAAGAATCTGTTGATTCTCTATTTGATAATTCAAGGAAATCAAGTGCTGTAAAAACAGATAAGAACAGACCTTTGAAATCTTTATCTGATAGTTTAAAAGGTAAGCAAGGTAGGTTCAGACAAAATTTATTAGGTAAAAGAGTTGATTATTCAGCTCGTTCTGTAATTGTTGTTGGTCCAACATTAAAACTTCATGAATGTGGACTACCTAAAAATATGGCAGCTGAACTATTTAAACCTTTTATTATCAGAAAAATGATAGAAAGAGGTATAGTTAAAACTGTAAAATCAGCAAAAAAGATAGTTGATAGAAAAGAGCCAGTAGTATGGGATATTCTTGAAAATGTATTGAAAGGACATCCAGTCATGCTGAATCGGGCACCAACTCTTCACAGATTAGGTATACAGGCTTTTCAACCAAAATTAATTGAAGGAAAAGCTATTCAGTTACACCCATTGGTGTGTACAGCATTTAATGCGGATTTTGATGGTGACCAGATGGCAGTTCATGTTCCTTTAGGAAATGCAGCTATATTGGAAGCGCAGCTATTAATGTTGGCTTCTCATAATATTTTAAATCCTGCTAATGGTGCTCCTATTACAGTGCCATCTCAGGATATGGTGTTAGGATTATATTATATTACTAAAGCTAAGAAAAGCACAAAAGAGGAACCTGTAAAAGGAGAAGGAATGATTTTTTATTCTTCTGAAGAGGTGAAGATCGCTTATAATGAAGGCATCCTTTCTCTTCATGCAATGATAAAAGTAAAGGTAGATGATGTTGTAGATGGGGAGCCTGTTAATCATGTTATTGAAACTACTACTGGAAGAATCATTTTTAATGAAATGGTTCCACCTGAAGTTGGTTATATTAATGAATTACTTTCTAAAAAATCTTTAAGGGATATTATTTCTAGGATCATTAAAACAACAGGTGTTCCAGATACTGCAAAATTCCTTGATGAAATAAAAAGCTTAGGATATAACATGGCTTTTAAAGGAGGATTGTCCTTTAATTTATCAGATGTGCAAATTCCAAAAGAAAAAGATATTTTAATTAATAAAGCACGTGGTCAGGTTGATGAAGTGAAATTGAACTATAATATGGGATTAATTACCAATAATGAAAGGTATAACCAGATTATTGATATATGGTCTCATACTAATACAAGGTTGACTTTTACTTTAATGGAAAAATTAAAGAATGATCGTCAAGGATTTAATTCTATTTATATGATGATGGATTCAGGAGCGAGAGGGTCAAAAGAGCAGATTCGTCAGCTTTCTGGTATGAGAGGATTAATGGCAAAGCCACAAAAATCAGGAGCAACTGGTGGGCAGGATATTATTGAAAACCCAATTTTATCTAACTTTAAAGAAGGGCTATCAATTTTAGAATATTTTATATCTACTCACGGTGCTCGTAAAGGGCTTGCAGATACTGCATTAAAGACAGCAGATGCCGGTTATTTAACAAGAAGATTGGTGGATGTTGCTCAGGATGTTGTTATTAATGAAGAAGATTGTGGAACGTTAAGAGGTCTTACTGTTTCTGCATTAAAGAAAGATGACGAGATAGTTGAATCTCTTTATGATAGAATTTTAGGTAGAGTTCCATTATTTGATATTGAGCATCCTGAAACAGGTGATATTATCATTAATGAAGGTGAAGAAATCAATGAAGATATAGCAACAGCTATTGAAAATGCAGAAATTGAATCAATTGAAATTCGTTCCGTACTTACATGTGAATTGAAAAGAGGTGTTTGTAGTAAGTGTTATGGAAGAAATTTAGCTAATGGAAAAATAGTTCAGAAAGGTGAAGCAGTTGGAGTTATTGCTGCTCAATCGATAGGTGAACCTGGTACTCAGTTAACCCTAAGGACTTTCCACGTTGGTGGTACTGCATCTAATATTGCTGATGAAGCAGAGCTAAGGGCTAAGAGCAATGGTACATTAGAAATAGAAGGATTGAATACTGTTCTGAAAAAGAATACAGAAGGTGAAGAAGTGGAAATAGTTATAGGTAGAGCAGGTGAGATGAGAATTGTTGATAGCTCGGGTAATATTTTCATGAATAATAATATACCTTATGGATCACATATCTTTGCTAAGAATAAAAAGAAAGTTAAAAAAGGAGATCTAATTTGTAAATGGGATCCATATAATGCTGTTATTTTATCTGAATTAGATGGTAAGGTAGCGTTTGAACATCTTGAAGAAGGGATTACTTATAGAGAAGAGGTTGATGAGCAAACAGGATTTGCTGAAATTGTTATTAAAGATAATAGAGATAAAAAGAAGATCCCAACTGTAAATATTGTAGATAAGAAAGGTGAGGAGCTAAAATCATATAATTTACCTGTTGATGCTCATGTTATTGTAAAGGAAGGAGCTTCAATTGCTGCAGGTGATATTCTAGTGAAAATCCCTAGAAAATCAGGTAAATCAGGAGATATTACCGGTGGTCTACCAAGGGTTACAGAGATGTTTGAAGCGAGAAATCCTTCTAATCCAGCTGTAGTTTCAGAAATTGATGGAGTTGCTTCTTATGGAAAAATCAAAAGAGGTAACAGAGAAGTTATTATTGAAGCTAAAACGGGGGAGATTAAAAAATACCTTGTTCCGTTATCTAGACATATACTTGTACAGGCTAATGATTATGTGAAGGCTGGTCAGTCTTTATCTGATGGTGCAACTACTCCAGCAGATATACTTTCTATAAAAGGACCAACTGCTGTTCAGGAATATATTGTTAATGAGATCCAGGAAGTTTATCGATTACAAGGAGTGAAGATCAATGACAAACATTTTGAAGTAATTGTTAGACAAATGATGAGAAAAGTTGAGATCGTTGATCCAGGTGACACCAAATTCTTAGAGAAGAATGCAGTTAATAAATGGGAGTTCATTGAAGAAAATGATTTAGTCTTTGGTAAAAAAGTAATTGAAGACGCTGGAGATTCTAAGATCCTGCAAAAAGGACAAGTTATTTCAGCAAGAAAATTAAGAGATGAAAACTCAATGCTTAAGAGAAATGATGCTAAACAAGCAGAAGCTAGGGATGCATTAAATGCAACAGCTAAACCTTTATTACAAGGTATTACTAAAGCATCATTGCATACAGATAGCTTTATTTCTGCAGCTTCTTTTCAGGAGACAACTAAAGTGTTGAATCAGGCTGCTGTAGCTGGTAAAGTAGATCATTTAAGAGGATTGAAAGAAAATGTAATTGTAGGACATAAAATTCCTGCAGGTACTGGAATGAGAGATTACCAAGAGCTAATTGTAGGGTCTAAGGTAGATTACCAAAGATTGACTGAAAATAATGAAGAAACAGAAGAGACTGTTGAATCTGTAAGTAATCAATAAAACTATTTAGGTTATGAGTGATCAGAAAGAAAATCAAAAAGGGTTAAACATTGAATTGTCAGAAGAAGTGGCTGAAGGTGTTTATTCTAATTTGGCTATAATTACTCATTCACCTTCAGAATTTATTTTTGATTTCATTCGAATTATGCCAGGAGTTCCAAAAGGAAGAGTGAAATCTAGAATTGTTATGACGCCAGAGCATGCTAAAAAGTTATTGAGAGCTCTAAATGATAACATTTCTAAATATGAGGATGCAATAGGATCTATTAGAGAAGATGATCAGATTAATATTCCTTTAAATTTTGGAGGTCCAGAAACACAGGCCTAATGTATATATTTTAAATAGAAAAAGGTTGTTGTCATTATTTGGTAGCAACCTTTTTTATTTTTGTATAAATGAGAGAATTTAAAAATAGAGTCTTTTTGTTGTTAATTGTTATTGTTAACAATGTAGGATATAGTCAAACATATTCATCTATAGACTCTACAAATTTTATGTATTTTCATCAAACTGACTCGAGTTTTAATGAATTAACATTTGGAGCTGCAGGTAGTTTGTCAAGAGGATTATTTTATAATGAGAATAACAAAGTTATTTCTCAGACTCCTTTTTTTGTAAATGAGTCATTAGATCTACCTTCTTTTGATATTCAACAACCTGTTGTAGATGTTACTTATTTTCTTGGACCAAATCAAGAACAATTTTTTTCAGTATTTCATTCTCAGAATATTAAAAAGGGAGTTAATTATTCCATTCATTTTTTAAAAAACAATTATGATGGTTATTATCAGAACCAGGCTACCAATCATAATTTTTTCCAATCTAATTTCACTTATAATCCTTCTAATTCACTTTATTCTGCTAAACTATATTACAAGCATCATCGTTATTTTCACGAGCAGAATGGGGGTATACAAAATGATTCTAATTTCACAGAAGATGTTTTTTTTAGCAGAAACAGATTGCTGATGGATGTAAATTTATCGGATGCTTTTTCAAAAGATATTTTACATAAGGTAGGATTAAATCAAAAATTAATTTTAAGCAATAAAAGGGATTCTTCTAATGTAAATAGGGGGCAAGAATTGGTGTTGGATTTCTTATATTCTGGTCAATCAAGAACCTATTTTGATTCAATATCAGGTAATTATGATTGGCTTTCAATTCTAGATACCAATGCTACTTATGATACATTGTTAAAAAATAATATTAAAGGGGAGCTGGCATATAACTTCAATAAGGAGAAAGACAGCTCAAGTTCTAGTGTTTTCACACTGGGTATTTCTTATAATATTATAAATCATATAAATAAAAATATTGACACTTCATTTTATAATCTAAACCTTAGATCAGTATATAAATTGAAATTTAAAAATGGACAATTTACTACTGGAGGCTCTTATTTTTTAAGTGGTTATAGAGAAGGCGATTTTATTTACAATGCTGGAATGAATTATAAAGTTAAAAAAGTTAGATTTTTTGTAAATGGAAAATTTGAGAACATAACACCAGCATATGAATTATTAAGGTATGCTGGAAATCACTCCTATTGGCTAAACTCATTTACAGATCAGCAAATTTTAAATATTAGTGGAGGAATGTTCTATAATACTTGGAATCTTAGTGCAAATTATACTGATATTTTTGATCCAATATTTTTAAATTACCTTGGTTTGCCAGAGCAATTTGATGGTGTAACTCAAGTAATTCAAACACAGATAAGTAAAAAACTAGATTTTAATAAATGGAAAATTAATCCTTCAATCTGTTATCAATATCAAGGTGGCTTAAATATATATAGACTACCAGAATGGGTTGGTTTAATAGACGTTTCTTACAATTTTGATGCTTTTAAATCGGCACTTAAACTTAATATAGGTATGCAAGCCAAAATGTATTCTGATTTTTATCTAATGGATTACGCTCCAGATATTGGTATGTTTTTTATAAGTAATGAAAGGTTGCAGAATGCATATGCTGTTGCCGATTTTTATTTAAATGCTAAAATTCAAAGTGTGAAGTTTTCATTTTCTATTACTCATGCAAATGCAGGGTTAATGGGTTATAACTATTTTAGTGCATTGCATTATCCATTTCCAGACAGGTATTTTAAAATGGGATTAAGCTGGATGTTTTTAAATTGAGATATAAATAATTATTTTCGGATAGTTAAAGCAGGATTGTTATGAAAAAAATAAACACATTTCCCGAATATCAGGATGCATATAAACAAAGTATTGAAGATCCTGCAACCTATTGGTCTAAGATTGCTTCATCATTTAAATGGAGACAAAAATGGGATGAAGTTGTGAAATGGGATTTTAATCAACCAGATATTCAGTGGTTTATAAATGGAAAATTGAACATCACTGAAAATTGTTTAGACAGGCATTTAGCATCGAAAGGAAATAAAACTGCCATTATTTGGGAGCCTAATGACCCTAAAGCAGAAGCAGTTCATATTTCTTATAATGAATTACATCAAAGAGTTGAAGTAGCTGCTCAAATGTTAAAGAATAATGGGATTGAAAAAGGGGATCGTGTTTGTCTTTATATGCCTATGGTACCCGAATTAGCAATAGCAGTATTAGCATGTGCTAGAATAGGCGCAATTCATTCCGTAGTATTTGCAGGTTTTAGTGCAAAAGCTCTTGCAGATAGGATTAACGATGCAGAAGCTAAAATGTTGATCACATCAGATTTTGGAGTTAGAGGAAATAAGCAAATTCAATTAAAGAAAATTGCTGATGATGCTTTACAAAACTGCTCATGTGTTAATGTGAATATTGTATTTCAAAGATTAGACGGAAATGTAGATATGATTGCTGGAAGAGATGTTTGGTGGCATGATGAAATCAATAAAGTACAATCTGGTGCAGGTCCAGAAATAATGGATGCAGAGGATGAGTTATTTATTTTATACACTTCTGGGTCAACAGGTCAGCCTAAGGGGGTAGTACATACTACTGGAGGATATATGGTTTATGCTGAATACTCTTTTAGAAATGTTTTTCAGTATAATGATGATGATGTCTATTGGTGTACAGCAGATATTGGATGGATTACAGGACATTCATATATTATTTATGGTCCTTTATTAGCTGGCGCTACAACATTGATGTTTGAAGGTATTCCTACTTTTCCAGATGCTGGAAGATTTTGGGAAGTAGTTGAAAAACATAAAGTCACATTATTTTATACGGCTCCTACCGCTATAAGAGCACTACAAGCCTATGATTTAAGTTTTGTGGAAAAGCATGATCTTTCTTCGTTAAGAGTTTTAGGAAGTGTTGGAGAGCCCATCAATGAAGAAGCTTGGAACTGGTATCATGAGAATATTGGTAAAGAAAATTGTCCAATTGTAGATACTTGGTGGCAAACAGAAACTGGGGGTATTATGATATCACCATTGGCTGGAATTACTCAGTTAAAGCCCACCTTTGCTACTTTGCCTCTCCCTGGTATTCAGCCATGTTTGGTTGATACTGAAGGCAATATAATTGAAGGAAATGATGTAGAAGGTAACCTATGTATTCAATTCCCATGGCCATCCATGTTAAGGACAACTTGGGGTGATCATGAGAGATGTAGAACTACTTATTTTTCTACTTATAAAGAGAAATATTTTACTGGAGATGGTTGCAAAAGGGATAAAGATGGTTTTTATAGAATAACCGGAAGGGTAGACGATGTGATGAATGTTTCAGGACATAGAATAGGAACGGCAGAAGTAGAATGTGCAATAAATACCCATAATGATGTAGTTGAATCAGCAGTTGTAGGGTTTCCTCATGAGATTAAGGGGCAGGGAATTTATGCTTATATAATTTGTACATCGATGGAGGATGAAGATAAGATGCAAAAAGAAGTTATTGCTCAAATTGTTAAAGAAATTGGTCCAATAGCAAAACCAGATAAGATTCAATTTGTAAGTGGATTACCTAAGACTAGGTCTGGTAAGATCATGAGAAGGATTTTAAGAAAAGTAGCTGAGGGTGACGCTTCAAATTTAGGTGATACATCTACCCTTTTAGACCCTTCAGTGGTAGAGGAAATTAAAAAAGGAGCAGGATTATAAAATTAAAACTTCAATGAAAACAAAATTTAAGCTATTAATAATTTTAGGTTTAATGACATTGGTTGCATGTAATGAAAATGAACAGCAAAATAAGGATAACCATAATTATCAATCTGATATTAGAGAATTATCTGATTTAGAGTATCCAGATAATAATGACATAGAATCTAGATCAGAGCTATGGAATAAGTTTAAGCATAGTGCTTTTGAAGTGGTTAGAAATGGAAAAAATGACTTTTCTATTTACTTTTTGCCTGGTAATAAGCTTAGTGATTCTATTATTATTGAAAACATTGATCTTTTGTCTTGGATCCCTTCAATTCCTGACCATGTAGCTGAAGATGATTATTTAAAGAAAATTGGAATTATTAACTCTGAATGGAATAGGCAACAGGTGAAATTTATTAAAGGAGAATTTAAAACTGGAGTTTCTAATAAAGAAGGGAAGATTACAACAAGGGTTGATCTTGCAAGAAATTGTTTGAATTCATATGCTTGGGAAATCATTACCTATACAGAAGAAAATGGGAAGCAATCTCCTTTATATCACGGATGGTTTGATTTTCCTAAGGATTTGTACCGTGAATTATTTAATGAAGTAAATCAAGGAAAATTAAAATTTGATGAATTTGTAGATTACTTAGAGAATTATACTGAACCTGAAAAAGAGGTTATTCAATTTGATGTCTTAAGAAAAGTTGTTGAAGAAAGTGAAGTTTCTTTTGAAGACCATCGAATGGAGTGGTACCCAATGACAGGAGCAAGAAAATCAAAATTTAAAAACATTGTCTGTCCTCAAAATCCTAGTTCAATTAATGACATGCTTACTGACTCTACTTCCTATTCAACTTTTCAATGGCCTGGTTTTTATGATACTAAAGATCCTAGACCATCGACTTTAAGTATGTTGGGAATTGCTAAAAAGGTTGTTGTTAGAAAAACAACATCAAATAATAAATTAAATGAAACTTGTTTTGAATTTGATGTGACTTTTGCAAGGAATACAGATACTTCTTATTTAACTAGAGTTGTGATTGGCGGAGTTAGAGAAAGTGAATTGATTCAAATGCCCATAGAAGAATATAATAGTGCTTACAAAAAGCCTATGGGGATTGGTAATCATGGATTTTATGAGAAATATTCTTTTGCTAAAAAAAACAATGTAAGTAGTAGTCCGTATTATGGATTTATTATCGATGATGAAGGAAAATGGGTAGATAGCCACTTTTTTGGAGTAGATGGCCCAATTCTGCACCTTGATGAAAATGAACCAACTATTTTACATTTTTGGTTACTGTCATTTGAAAGGCATGCTATGGTAGCTCACTTGACATTTTCTATTGAAAATTAAGATTGGTCTTTAAGGCAGAACCCTATTCCATGAACATTGCTTAATGAAACAGCACTATCAGAAGAGAGGTATTTTCTAAGTTTGGAAATAAACACGTCTAAGCTTCTACCATTAAAATAATTATCATCTCCCCAGACCATATTAAGTATTAATTCTCGTTCGACTACCGTTCCTTTTTTTAAACATAGAAGCTTCAAGATTTCTGCTTCTTTTTTAGTGAGGTTTATTTTTTGGTCATTGTCATTTAGAATAAAGTTTTCAGTATCAAAGTATAATTCCCCGATCTGATAACCTGCTTTATTAATTGGTCTGACCCCGGTTCTTTTTAAAATTGCTTTTATCCTTAAAAGGAATTCATCCATTATAAATGGCTTTGTAATATAATCATCTCCGCCAGCTAAAAAGCCTTTTATTTTATCTTCAGTCATCGATTTTGCTGTCAGAAAGATAATGGGCGTGTTTTGGTCTGTTTTTCTAATGTCCTCAGCTAATGTAAAACCATCCTTCTCAGGGAGCATAATATCTAGGATACATAGGTCAAAATTATTTTCATGAAATGCTGTAAGCCCAGACTTTCCGTTTTTTGCTAAATGTACTTTATACCCATTCATTTTAAGATTGTCTTGAATAACAAATCCTAAATTCATATCGTCTTCTACTAACAGGATCTTCATGTGTCTATTTAAAAGGAAGCCAGAATATAAACTCGCACCCTTGATTTAATTTACTATTAACAATAATATTGCCGGCATGTTTATTTATTATGAATTTCACATAATAAAGTCCAAGTCCAAATCCTTTCACATTGTGAATACTTCCTGTAGGCACCCTATAAAATTTATCAAATACCAGCTTATTCTGATTTGGTGACAGTCCAATCCCTTTGTCTTTAACAGATATTTCAATTCCGTTTTTAATATTTCTTGAACTTATATCTATAATGGGAGATTCTGGACTGTATTTATTAGCATTATCTAATAAATTGTAAATAACATTGGTGATATGGTCTTTATCTAAAAATATTTTTGATTCGTTGGCAAGCAAATTTTTATTAATAGTTCCATTTCTTTTATTAATAGTAAGATCAAAAACTTGAATGCTTTCTTCTATAAGCTTATGTAAATTTATTGGTTCTTTCTTAAGCTCCATGTTTCCTTTATCAAGTTTAGCCAGATGCAGTACTTTTTCTACTTGAGATTGTAATCTATTATTTTCAGTCTTAATAATTTTAGCATATTGTTTAATACGCTTTGGGTCTTTTAAAATGTCTTCTTTTAATAGGACTTCACTAGATAAGCCTATAGTAGAGATAGGCGTTTTTAATTCATGCGTCATGTTATTAATAAAATCTGTTTTGACCTCACTTAACCTTTTCTGTTGAAGAATCACTAGAATGGCATAGGTTAGAATGAAAAAAACAATTAAAATTACTATTGTAGATATAATTAAAGAAGTTGATATTTCTTGATGAGGACTTGGGAGAATATCTTTTTTTTCAGAAAAATAAACACCAAAATAATGACCGTCATGATTCCATTTTTTATTTTGAACTGTTGATACTACACCCCTTTCTAGTCGATTGTCACTAAGGTCTACATATCTGTCAAATATCATAGAATCTGCAAAACAGTCATAAATGCCATATTCAAATTTCTCAAGTATGTTGTATTGTTCAAATTTCTCAACCAATAGATTTTCTAATAGATTTGGGTTGATAGTGTCATAGAAGCTGACTACAAAATAATTAGGAGTTATTTGTTTTACTGGTTCTAAATAAAGACCTGATAGTTCTTTGTTGAGAGATAATAACTCATCTCTTACATTGACTAATGCAATAGTCACCACATTCTCAAACTGTTCTTTTTTTAAATGAAGTGAGGTTTTTTGTTCTTCAAGTTTATTTTTTTGAATAGAGATTTCTTTTCTTATCCAAAAAACTTGATTGATTAATACTCCAATTAGCGCAATAGACGCAAGAAAAATTATTAATCTTATGTGCTGGCTTTTCATTCCATTTCAATATAAAGGAAATAAGTAAAACTCAACGCATGTTAACATATAATTAACTGTTTAGGCCAAAAAAAAAGCCCCAAAATGGGGCTTTAATTAGATAATAGAGATGATTTTACATCATGCCTGGCATTCCTCCTGGCATTCCTCCACCTCCCATAGGCATTGCAGGTTCTTCAGATTCTTCATCTGCAATAACACATTCAGTTGTTAGTAGCATTGAAGCAATTGAAGCTGCATTTTCTAATGCACTTCTTGATACTTTTGTTGGATCAATAACACCAGATTTGTATAAGTTTTCATATTTATCTGTGCGAGCATTATACCCAAAGTCATCTTTTCCTTCTTTCACTTTTTGAACAATTACAGCTCCTTCTCCTCCAGCATTTTCAATGATTGCTCTTAAGGGTTCTTCAATGGCTCTTTTAATAATTTTAATTCCAGTATTTTCATCTTCATTAATACCAGATGTTTCATCTAAAGAATTGGCAGCTCTAATATAAGCTACGCCACCACCAGGAATAATTCCTTCTTCAACAGCTGCTCTAGTAGCTGCTAATGCATCATCAACTCTGTCTTTTTTCTCTTTCATTTCAACTTCAGTTGCAGCACCTACATAAAGTACAGCTACACCGCCAGCTAGTTTAGCCAGTCTTTCTTGAAGTTTTTCTTTATCGTAATCAGATGTAGTAGATTCAATTTGAGCTTTTATTTGATTAGTCCTAGCTAAGATATCATCTTTAGAACTTGCGCCATTTACAATTGTTGTATTGTCCTTGTCAATTTCAATTTTTTCACAAGTACCCAACATGTCCATGGTTGCATTTTCTAATTTAAAACCACTGTCTTCAGAGATTACACTACCACCTGTAAGAATAGCAATATCTTCAAGCATTGCTTTTCTTCTGTCACCAAACCCTGGTGCTTTAACAGCGGCAATTTTTAATGAGCCTCTTATTTTATTCACCACCAATGTAGCTAAAGCTTCACCATCAACATCCTCTGCAATAATCAATAAAGGATTTCCAGATTGAGCAACTGGTTCAAGTACAGGTAGAAGATCTTTCATGTTAGAGATTTTTTTATCATATATTAAAATATGAGGATTCTCTAATTCAGTGATCATTTTTTCAGGGTTAGTTACAAAGTAAGGAGATAAGTAACCACGATCAAACTGCATACCTTCTACAGTTTTAACTTCAGTTTCTGTTCCTTTTGCTTCTTCAACAGTAATTACACCGTCATTCCCAACTACTTTCATTGCTTCAGCAATTAATGAACCTACCGCTTCGTCATTGTTAGCTGATATTGTAGCAACTTGCTTGATCTTGTCATTGTCAGAGCCGACTTCTTTTGAAAGCTTTTTTAGCTCAGCAACAACAGTATTTACTGCTTTATCAATACCTCTTTTAAGATCCATTGGATTTGCTCCTGCAGCAACATTTTTTAAGCCAGTATTAATTATAGCTTGAGCTAAAACTGTAGCTGTAGTCGTGCCATCACCTGCAATGTCATTAGTTTTAGATGCTACTTCTTTTAACATTTGAGCACCCATATTCTCTATTGCATCTTTTAATTCAATTTCTTTTGCAACAGTCACTCCGTCTTTTGTAATTTGTGGAGCACCAAATTTTTTGTCAAGAACAACATTTCTACCCTTAGGGCCTAAAGTTGCTTTAACTGCATTAGCAAGGGCATCAACACCTTTTTTAAGTCGATCTCTTGCATCTATTTCAAATACTATTTCTTTCGCCATTTTTTTGAGTTTTTAATTTTATTCAACAATTGCAAATATGTCACTTTCTCTCATGATCAGATAATCTGACCCTTCTATTTTTATTTCAGTTCCGCTGTATTGACCATATAATACATTGTCTCCTGCTTTTACTGTTAATGGTTCATCTTTTTTTCCATTACCAGCAGCAATGATTTTTCCTTGTTTTGGTTTTTCTTTAGCTGTATCAGGAATGATAATTCCTCCTGCAGTTTTTTCTTCAGCAGCAGCAGGTTCTATGATCACTCTGTCAGCAAGTGGTTTTACATTTATAGACATATTAAATTTATTTAAGTTAAACAATTGTAAATTCTAATTTCGCATTGGTCATATTTTATGCCAAATGATTGAGTTGGGGTTAATTAGGTCATTCTGTCTAATAGAACTGATTTATTGGTAAAATCTGTCAGCATTTGGTGACAGTCTGACACTAATTTCCTGAATTTGTATTAGGTGTATTATTAGAAGGGGCTTCAGTAGGCATTCCTTGAGGTATTGAGCTTTCAATTTCAGTAGAAGGGCCTGAACTTGCAGAGCCAAAATTCATAGCAGTAACTAAACTTAAAATAGCAATAAAGCTTGCTAAATACCATGTTATTTTTTCTATGGATTCTGTAGATTGTGCAACACCTCCTAATTGATTAGCATTTCCAAATGAAGAATCTAAACCTCCACCTTTTGGATTTTGAACCATAACAATTAAAATAAGCAGTATTGCCGCTAAAATTGTGATTATCATTATAATAGTTCCCATAGTCTTATAAAATTAATTAAGAATAATTGCTTTTTTCTTGAATGTATTTAATTCGGCTTGCAAAGTAAGTCTTTTTTTCTGGAATATTCAACATCAAACGTTCGTATATTTTTATGGCTTTTGAATAGTTTCCTTGTCTTACATGAATTTCTGCAAGTGTTTCAGTAACAAACTCATCATCATCAATAAGACTCATTTTTGCACTTTCGGCAGCGGAAAAGAAAGGTTGAGGTTCTGGTTGATCACCTCCTTTTATAAAATTATCGATGATTGATGAAGAGTCTGATTTAATGTTGTCTCGATTTGGAGAAGGAGACCTTAACCAGTCCGATAAAGACATCGATTTTTTGTTAAAGTCTTCTTTAGACTTGATTTCTACTTTTTTTATTTCATCTTTTTCGACTTGAGATTCTTGTTGAATGCTCATATTAATTGCAGTAGAGAGAATATTTTTTTCTAATTCTAATAATTCAGGATCATCTATAGAACTTGTATTAACTCCCAAAGATTTTTCAGGATCTAGTGTTGGTTTTTTTTCATCATTAATAATAGCGTCAATTTTTTCTAAAAGCGCTTTACGTTGAATATATTTATACAAGACCATTCGGTCTGTTATAGTAAAAGCTGCTTTTTGTAATTGGTTATTATATCCAATATGTTGTTGTGTGTGAAAAACTTTAGCAAGTAATGTGTTAATGAAACTTGAGTAAGGGTGTTTTTCAGCTAATTCATTGAGTAAAATCAATTGATCTTTACTTACATGATCAGGATTTTTTATAAAATCAATAATATTTTGTTGTGTTAATTCTACCATTCTCCTCCAAAAGCTTTGTCAAAAATGTCCTGTGTTAACTGATAATTAAGGGATTCAATTAAAGATTCTTCAATGCTGTTAAACTCTTCACTACTATTGTAATCTACAAATGCTGAAAAAGAATGGTTGTTCATTGGTAAACTATCATTTAAAGGAAAATACTCATTTACAACTACTACCATTGTTAATCTATTTTGAGCAGCAGATTCAGTTCCTGCTTGAATATTTACAGGTGAAATTTTATATTCTTTAATATTTCCACTAAATACAACTTCTCCTTTTTCAGATACTAAGTCTAAAGAAGTTTGTGCTTGCATAAGATCTCTTAGGTTTTCAGTAAATGTAGCACTTACTGTAGAGCTAGCAAGGGCAGAATTATTTTCAAAAAAATCTATTTGTATTGTGCTGGCTGGAATATCTTTTTGATTACCCTTACCTGCAGGCTTAAAACTGAATTTAGGAAGTGCACAGCTAAATAATAATATTGCAATTAAATATATTAGAAAGTATCTCATTTATTTACTAATCTCATATTCCTTAATCTTCCTATACAATGTTCTTTCGGAAATCCCAAGCTCTAATGCAGCGTTTTTTCTTCTTCCATTGTGTTTTTCTAGTGCTTTTATTATTAGCTCTTTTTCTCTTTCTTCTAAAGAAAGTGATTCTTCTACTTCAACATTTTCTTGAATAGGTTCATGGTAGCCGTCCTCTATTTTATCACTTGTATATTCTGAATTTTCAATAGAAGGTTTATTAATAGATATTTCTCCATCTACTTCTTTGTTTAGTCTAGTTATGATCGCACTTTTTTCATAGGAACTTAAAGTGTTTTCATCATTCATTAATTTAACAATGGTTTGTTTCATTTCATGAATGTCTTTTTTCATATCAAACAACACTTTGTAAAGTAAATCTCTCTCAGAAAAATCATTTGATTTGTTGTTCTTTTGGTCAATGACCATAGGAAGGTTTGAATTTGCACCTTTAATTGGAAGGTATTTTGATAAAGTTGCTGATTCGACTAACCTCTCTTTTTCAATAACAGAAATTTGTTCAGTAACATTTTTTAATTGCCTAATGTTCCCTGGCCATCTATATTTTACCAAAATAGCTACAGCGTTATCTTTTAACCTAATTCCTGGCATCCTATATTTCTCTCCAAAATCCGCTGCAAATTTTCTAAATAATAAATGAATATCTTCTTTTCGATCTCTTAATGGAGGTAATGAAATAGGGACAGTACTAAGTCTGTAGTATAGATCCTCTCTAAACTTTCCCTTATCAATGGCATGCTGTATATTTTCATTAGTAGCAGCAATTATCCTAACATTTGTTTTTTGAACTTTAGATGACCCCACTCTAATGAATTCACCTGTTTCCAGGACCCTTAATAGTCTTACTTGAGTAGGTAGTGGAAGCTCTGCAACTTCATCTAAAAAAATAGTTCCTCCGTTAGCAACTTCGAAATAACCTTTTCTACTATCTGTTGCACCTGTAAATGCTCCTTTTTCATGTCCG
>Ga0206678_10000579_pt1 | contig 23753 bp, 20 predicted proteins | sample M180m12015metaG_FD_155453 | JGI IMG/M metagenome (GOLD analysis project Ga0206678, IMG submission 155453) | Ammonia-oxidizing marine archaeal communities from Monterey Bay, California, United States - M1 80m 12015 | ecosystem: Environmental > Aquatic > Marine > Intertidal zone | place: USA... | reverse complement strand
GCTGCCGCAGAAAAAGCGCCAATCATATATAAAGAACCATGCGCAAGATTAATCAATCCCATAACGCCAAAAACCAGCGTCAATCCAGCGGACATCAAAAATAACATCACACCAAACTGAAGTCCGTTTAAGACTTGTTCTAAAAATAAGCTGATGCTCATAGAGAAAAATCCAGTAGATCAAGTGGGCTAAAATAGCCCACTTGATTTCAATTACATTTTACATTTATCAACATAAGCGTTTGATCGGCTTTTCAATCCAGTAGCTACTATTTTATTTGTGAAAACATCGCCTTCTTTGATGACTTCACGAACATAAATATCCTGGATAGGATGATTATTTGTATCAAAGCTAAAATCACCACGTGTAGATGCAAAATCAGCTTTTTTCAGTGCCTTTCGAAATGCATCTTGATCATTTATTCCAGCTGAGTCTAATGCCGATGCAAGAAGATTTGCTGTATCGTAACCTTGAGAGGCATATAATGATGGCAATCTTCCATACTCTGCTTGGAAGTCCGCAACAAATTTTACGTTTGCATCATTTGTTAAATCCTTTGACCACTGTGATGTATTTTTAACACCCATTGCTGCTGCGCCAACAGCTTGAAGGATACCTTGATCGAATGAAAATGCAGGGCCAACAACAGGAAGATCAATACCTGATTGTGCAAATTGCTTCATGAATCCAATACCCATTCCACCTGGCAGGAAGAAAAATACAGAATCTGCTCCTGATGCACGGATTTGGGCTATTTCTGCAGCATAATCTTTTTGCCCTAGTTTTGTATAAATTTCTCCGGCCAATTCTCCCTCATAAAAGCGCTTATAGCCTGTTAGAGCATCTTTACCTGCAGGATAGTTTGGAGCCATAATGAATGAATTTTTATAACCTTCAGAGTTTGCATATCCACCAGCTGCTTCATGCAAATTATCATTCTGCCAAGCTACGTTAAAATAATTCTCATGACATCCAGCCCCAGCTAAAGCTGAAGGGCCTGCATTTGGGGAAAGATAAATTTTTCCTTGATTTACTGCCGCTGGTACAACTGCCATAGCCAAATTAGACCATATAATTCCAGTTAAGATATCAACCTTTTCAGATTGAATCATTTTATCCGCCAATTGCACTGCTATATCTGGCTTACGTTGATCATCTTCTATGACCACTTCAATATTATCATTGCCTTTAAGCGCCAATAAGAAACCATCTCTTACATCAATTCCCAATCCAGATCCCCCACCAGATAATGTAGTGATCATCCCAACCTTCGCTTTGTGATCATCTGCAAAAGCCGGCAATGCAATTACTGTACTCAAGGCAAGCATACTTATCAGTTTTTTCACTTTTCGTTCCTCCCAAAATATATTTAATACGGACTTTAATTTCCGCCTGATTTATTAACGCTTTAATTATTCGCACTAGTCAAGGAGTAAAGGTTGAATAGCCTTGGCCAATTTTTGTCCAAAACGTTGATGATTTTTCTGATCCCAGTGAATAGGATCATGTTCAGATGAACTACCAAATTCATTTCCATCAATCATATTTATACCTGCTAAATTACAAGCCTTTTGCAAATTGTATGCAAGTAAAAGCGATTTTTCATATGCACCAGTCCATTCGTCGGCTCTATCCCAGGATGGATCATTAGCTTTTTTACCAATTACCAATGGACAGATTATACTAACATCAGGTGCATCATCAGAAAACCACCCTCCTCGACCAGCAGGAGTAGATCTAGTAATTTTTGCAAGCCCTATTATTGCATTCACTATATCATTTATGTTTCTATTAAACCGTGCTTTTAGGTCATTTGTTCCGAGCATGATCAAGACATGATCTATTGGTTGGTGTGATAATAAAATTGCTTCAAGCGTTAACTCACCATTAAATGAAGATCCTAATACAGGGTCAGAAAGATTTGTTGTTCGCGCTGGAAGACACTCTTCAATTAAATCAACAGAAAATATTTTAGATAAGTAATTTGCCATTTCAATTGGCCATCGATATTGAAACGTTCACCATTTCCATCATCCAAATACCCCCAACTATTGGAGTCACCGTAGATTAAAATGCGTTTATTTTCAGTCATCATTCTCTCAATTTTAATAAGTTTAATATAAGTTAGACTTAAATTTTTTTATATAAATTTATCCTATGGCTTTAAGCTAAACAACATAGTTTAAGGAATTTATTGCAGCATATTTATTCATCTTAAGCGAAAAAAAACGAACATTCCTTATTGATATTTGATTTGAATTAGTATTCCATGATCTTTCTATAATATAGATTGGGTTAGATTATTTATTAAAATTCTATGGCCTAAAACATCTATATTTTTAAAGAACACAAAACAAAAAGGGAAAAAAATGATTAAATTTTTTAAAACAGCTGCCATGAGTGCTGTAATGGCACTTGGTCTTGCAGGTAATGCATCTGCCCAAGATATAAACTTCTTTACAATAGGAACTGGCGGGACTGCCTATACCTATTACCCTGTTGGTGGTGTGATCGCAAATGCAATTTCTAAACCACCAGGCTCACGAGAGTGTGGTAAAGGTGGATCTTGCGGTGTTGATGGATTAATAGCTTCTGCTGTTTCTTCTCGTGGTTCTGTAGATAACGTTAACGCAATAATTTCAGGCTTACGGAATTCTGGCTTTGCACAATCTGACGTTGCTTATTGGGCTTACACAGGAACAGGTACAATGGAAGGAAGCAAACCTGCTACCGATCTAAGAACAATTGCAGCACTATTTGAAGAACATATCCACCTCGTTGCTTTAGCAGATAGTGGCATAAATTCTGTTGCAGACCTAGCTGGTAAGCGGGTTTCATTAGATGAGCCAGGTTCTGGTACATATGTTGATGCTAATTTAATTCTCGAAGCAAATGGTTTGTCTTCAGATGACGTCACAGCAGAAGCTCTTAAAGGTGGTGCAGCAGCTGAAGCATTGCGCAATGGTAAAATTGATGCATTTTTTGTAGTTGCCGGATACCCAACTGGTTCTCTAGTTGAATTAGCGTCTGCAGCTGACATTAAACTTGTACCTATCGATGGTGCGGGCGCAAGTGCCTTGACTGACAAGTATGGCTTCTTTGCTTCTTCTGATATTCCAGCTGGAACATATGAAGGCGTAGCAGCAACTATGACAGTGTCAGTTGGCGCTCAATGGTTTACTTCAGCATCAGAAGATGAAGAGTTAATCTACAATATTACAAAAGCATTATGGAACAAAGAGTCACGTAAACTATTAGATGTGGGCCACGCCAAAGGCAAAACTATTACTCCAGATACAGCTTTAGCTGGTGTAGGAGTTCCTTTACACGCTGGCGCAGAACGCTTTTACCGTGAAGTTGGGTTAATCAAATAAATAATAAAAAATTAATTAGGCCTTAGGCGCATTAGCGCCTGAGGCCATATTTTTCTTTAATGGAATAAATTATGCCCACAGACAAAACCCCTGAGCTTACACCAGAACAGCTCATTGAAATTGAACGTAAATTCGATCCAGAAACAGCATTTCGTCAAACTGGAAAAACTCTCGGATTTTTAATCAGTTTGATATTGGTTTTAATGTCTGTTTATCACTTTTATGCATCAGGCTTTGGCTTAGTTCGCGAATTAGTACATCGAGGTATCCATTTATCATTCGTACTAGGGTTAGTATTCTTATTATTTGGAGCACGCAGAACTAATAATAAATTATATACCAAAGCTTGGTATCGATTTGATGGAGTTCCTTTAATTGATATTATTTTTTCTTTTTTAGCTATTACAGCTGCGATGTACTTACCACTATTACCCGCTTCAGCCTTGGCTCAACGTGTTGGAAACCCATCGCAGTTTGATGTTTTCATGGGATCAGCTTTACTCATTTTGACACTCGAAGCAGCAAGACGCAGTGTTGGTCCAACACTTCCAATCATTGGTTTAATTTTTATTGGATTTGCATATTTTGGGCCATTAATGCCTGGTGCATTGAAGCATGGTGGATCGTCCTGGCTAGGTATTGTTAATCATTTATACATGACGAACCAAGGCATTTATGGAATTGCCATCGGAGTAATGGCTCAATATGTTTTTCTTTTCATTTTATTTGGTGTTTTAGCTACTCGGATTGGCCTAGGCCAACTATTTATCGATATGGCGATGGTTATTGCTGGTCGTTATTCTGGTGGGCCAGCTAAAGTTGCAATTTTTTCAAGTGCTTTCATGGGAACAATTTCAGGCTCCTCAATTGCAAATACTGTTACCACAGGCGCACTTACTATACCTGCTATGAAACGTGTGGGTTACCCTGCACATTTTTCAGGTGCTGTTGAAGCGACATCTTCCACTGGAGGTCAGATTACACCTCCAATTTTGGGTGCTGCAGCTTTTATAATGGTTGAATATTTAGAGATCCCCTTGCGTGACGTACTTGCTGCAGCACTTTTTCCTGCTTTATTACACTATTTTGGTATCTTTATTATGGTACATTTAGAAGCCAAAAAATTAGGGCTACGTGGTCTGCGATCCGAAGAATTACCAAAGCTTGGAATAGTCTTAAAAGATCATTGGCTTAGTCTTATTCCTCTGCTCATCTTAATTTACATGATCCTATCAGGAAAAACGCCTGATTTTGCAGCAGTTTATGGCATCATCGCATGTGTTGTAGTCGGATTCCTTAATCCCAATCACAGGCTTTCTCTGAAGGACCTATGGGAGAGTCTGGCAGTTGGTGCAAAAAATACATTAGCAGTTGGTGCAGCTGCAGCAACAGTAGGAATAGTCGTAGGTGTAGTAACCTTGACTGGCGTAGGCTTTAGATTGGGCTATGTCGTTGTTCAAACAGCAACAGATATTGGTACATTTTTTAGCTCCCTTCCATTATTAGGTTATTTTACTGTGGCCCAATGGGCGTTGTTTACATCTTTAATATTAATAGCAATTTCTTGTATTATTATGGGTGCCGGAATTCCTACAACGGCAACATATATAATTTTAGTTGCAGTTGCTGCGCCAGCATTAGCGGTTCTAAATGTAGAACCAATTGTGGCTCATTTCTTTGTTTTTTATTATGGTGTTTTAGCAGATATAACACCCCCTGTGGCTCTGGCAGCATATGCTGCAGCAGGAATTGCTGGCTCAAATCCATTTAAAACAGGCAACACCGCTTTTAGACTTGGAATTGCTAAAGCACTTGTACCTTTTGTTTTTGTTTATTCACCAGCACTGTTACTTGTTGCAGATGGTTTCACTTGGTGGCTATTCACAGTAACACTCGTTGGAGCCATGTTAGGAATAGCATCTCTTGGAGTTGCATTCTCTGGGTACTTTGTTACTTCACTAAAAAATTGGGAACGTTGGTGGGTGGCAATTGTCTCATTCTTTTTTATTGCACCAGGTTTAGTAACGATGGCTATGGGTATTGTGCTCATGCTTCCAATTCTATTCTTACAATTCAAAAAACTTAGGGATAATTCGAATAGTTCATCTGCATAGATCTATTGATTTTAAAAAATTCCTAAATTAGCTTTTAATAAAAAATTTAAGGATTAAAGGTTTTTAAGCCATTTAATGTATCTAAAATGTCTGATTTCACTAAAATTACAATAATAGACCTTTCAGAACCCCATGATAATATTGTCAGAAAATTTGCGAATGCTTATTCCACCGCTGGTTTTGCATATATAAAGAACCATGGAATACCCCAAACACTTATTGATGCAACATTTGAAGCATCAATAAATTTTCACAAACTAAATGAAGCCGAAAAACAAACTATATCACTTGATAAAAACCATCGTGGATACATCCCTATTAACACATCAACTGACGTTAATTCAAAGCTTGCAGAAGTCAAAAAACCAAATCAATCAAGCAGCTTTATGATGATGCGTGAAAGCGAAAATAAATCTGATGAATATCTTTCAGGCCCTAATCAATGGCCAAAAATTTTAGGTTTTCGTGAAACACTAAATACATACACGGAACAAATGAGTGCTTTAGGGCAAAGCCTTATAAGCATTGCGGCACAAGCTTGTAGTGCCAGCCCAGATGAACTCTTACCAGCTTTTAAATTGCCAACTATATGGCTTAGATTACTACATTATCCACCAAGCCCGGTATTAAGCCCAAATGATCTGTATGGTTCTGCCCCACACACGGATTTTGGGGCGCTTACACTTCTTGCACAAGACGGAATTGGCGGCCTACAAGTTCAAACACCTCTTGGGAATTGGATCGACGTCCCCAAAATTGAGGGTACATTTGTTGTTAATATTGGTGATATGCTCAATCGTTTATCGAATGGCTTTCTAAAGTCTACACCGCACAGAGTCATAAACCGATCAGGAAAAGAAAGATATTCAATTCCATTCTTTTTTGATCCACATGTTAATACAATTATTAAACCTTTAAGGGGAACGGGTGATCCAAACTTTGAGCCATTACATTTTGGTAATTTTTTACGTAATGAACTTGGTTCTAGTTATGATAGCCATAAAAAAGTATCTAATTAAACATAATTGATAGGATGTTTTTTGTGTTATTTACAATTAGCTAATAAATTCAAAACTCATCTAGATTTGACTAATTTGGTTAACCAATCAGGATCCATTTCAGGGACAGAATTAAGCAAAAGTTGAGTATATTCTGGATGTGGTGGCGACATGATTTCACTCTTCATACCCTGTTCAATTACAGCACCTTGATACATCACAACTATTTCGTCTGAAATCGCATTAACAACAGCAATATCATGCGTTATGAAAAGATATGTTATGTTGTAATCTTTTTGTAAATTCAAAAGAAGTTTTAAAATTCCTTCTTGAACAATTTGATCCAGAGCAGAGGTAACTTCATCACATATGATAATTTCAGGATCAGCCGCTAGAGCGCGTGCAATACAAACTCGCTGTTTTTGACCTCCAGATAATTCACTTGGCAAACGATCATAAAAGCTTTCATCAAGTTCTATCATTTTTAACAACTCAAGGATTCTTTCCTGCTTTTGCAATCCAGTAAGGTCATGATAAAACTCTAGAGGTCTTCCAATAATTTCAGCAATTGTTTGCCTTGGATTCATTGCTGTATCTGCACTTTGGTATATCATTTGGATACGTTGCAGCTGATCTTTGCTTCGATCTTTAAGTTCTGTTGGAAGAGCTTCTCCATTAAATTGGACAGAACCAGTCATAGGTGGCAACAATCCTGTGATTACTCTGGCAGTCGTCGATTTTCCCGAACCACTCTCCCCAACAACAGCAACAGTACGACCACGAGGAATTTTAATATTCACATCATGTAATACCTTCAATGATCCATTATAAGCAGCGTCCACATTGTTAATGGATAATACAATATCTTCACTTGGTGCTTCAGCTTTTTCTAGAGCACGAACTGACCAAAGTGACTTAGTATATTCTTCCTTTGGAGATTTAAGCATCTTTCGGGTATCAGCCTCTTCCACCTCTTTACCATAACGCAATACTTTAATTACGTCAGCCATTTGAGCTACAACAGCTAAATCATGAGTGATGTATAGTGCTGCAGTGTTAAACTTTTCCACTATAGATCGCATAGCAACCAACACTTCTACTTGAGTTGTAACATCAAGAGCTGTTGTCGGTTCATCAAAGATAATTAAATCAGGGCGTGGTGACATCGCCATAGCAGTCATCATGCGTTGTAATTGCCCTCCAGAAACTTGGTGGGGGTATCGATTTCCAATATCTTCAGGATCAGGCAATTGTAATTGCTTATATAAGTCTCGGGCATCTGCTTCGGCTAAATCACGCGGCTGTAAATTCTGATTAAGACTTGCTTCAACTGTTTGATTTAATAATCGGTGTGCAGGGTTAAATGAAGCAGCTGCTGATTGTGCAACATATGCAATTCGAGTACCCCAAAGAGCTCTTTTTTCATCTTCACTCGCTGTTACTAATTCTTGCCCATCAAAGATTACAGAACCAGATGTAATTTTACATCCAGGCTTTGTAAAACCCATGCTGGCTAATCCTAATGTAGATTTACCCGCACCAGACTCACCAATCAAACCCATAACTTCACCGCGATGTAAAGTGAGATCAATACCTTTAATGATTTTGTGCCACCGCTCATCAGAAAAACCATCAATTCTGATGTCTTTCATTTCAAGTAGGATGTCACCTTTTTTACCACGTTTAGTGCTCATCATTTAAACCACTTGTTATATGCAAAAACCAATCAACAACAAAATTCACCGCAACTGTTAAAAGTGCAATTGCTCCTGCAGGTATCATTGGCGTTAACGCAGCTGTAAGGTCATATTTGGCAAATTGTATCATGGATGCGTTATCACGAACCATCGAGCCCCAATCTGCAGTTGGTGGCTGAATACCAAGCCCCAGAAAACTCAAAGCAGCAATTGTTAGAAAAACAAAGCTAAAGCGCAGTCCAAATTCAGCAATCAATGGAGGCATGATATTTGGTAATATTTCTCGCCTCATTATCCATCCTAATTTCTCACCACGAAGCTTTGCCGCCTCAACGTAGTCCATCACAACCACACTCACTGAAACTGAGCGTGTAAGCCTAAACACACGTGTACTATCTAAAACTGCAATAATCATAATTAAGGATAATATACTTGACCCAAAAATAGTTAGAAGCATAAGTGCAAAAATTAAGCCCGGGATAGCCATCAAAACATCAACAAAGCGACTTAAAAGCTGATCTAACCAACCACCAGAAATAGCTGCGATCAACCCAAGTGATCCACCAATTGCAAATGAGAGTAATGTTGTTGCAAGGGCTATTCCAATTGTATTACGAGCCCCATAAATTAAACGAGAAAATATATCTCTCCCAATTTGATCAGTTCCAAATACAAAATCGCCACCCCAAGGTGCAAATGAGGCTGGGAATATTTCAGCTTCACCATGTGGAGCAAGCAGCGGTGCAAAAATTGCTACAAATAAGTATATTGCAATTACAATTAACCCAAACCAAGCTGAATAAGGCGCCTTCTTAAGTTCAATTTTGGCGATTTGCACCCATGTACGGCGTTCTCGAATTTGACCTACTTCTGCTGCAGCAGAGTAAGCTTGTGGCTTATCTGTCATCTTGGGTGCAACAATCTTGGATTAGTGACAATACCGATGATATCAGCAGTCAAATTAAGTAGAATATAAGTTGTTGCAAAAATTAAAGCACAGGCTTGAACAACTGGTATGTCACGAGTTGTAACTGCGTCCACCATTAATTGGCCTATACCTGGGTAAACAAAAACAACTTCGACAACAACAACTCCAACAACTAAGTATGCGAGGTTAAATGCAATAACGGTCGCAATAGGTGCCCAAGCATTAGGAAGTGCATGACGCATAATGACCTTTGCTTTTGACAATCCTTTTAATTGTGACATTTCAATATATGGACTGGCTAATAAGTTGATAATTGCTGCTCGCGTCATTCGCATCATATGCGCAACAATTACAAGTGTTAAGGTTAACGCTGGTAATACACATTTATATATTCGGTCTATTAATTCAGTCTCAGCATTTACGTTTGCCAATGAGGGAAATACTGGCCAAAGCGATGCTAAAAACAATATTAATAAATATGCTAGAAAAAACTCTGGGAACGAAATTGTTGTCAATGTTACCGCATTTACCGAGCGGTCATAAAATGAGTTTCTGTAAAGAGCCGCTGTAATTCCAAGAACTAAAGCTAAAGGCACAGAAACTATAGCAGCCATTCCAGCAAGGAACAGTGTATTACCCAAACGAGGTGCAACCAAATCTACAACTGCTCTTGATCGGTCGATCCCAGATGCACTTCTACCAGAAAATGAATAACCAAGATCACCTTGAGCCACCGCACCAATCCAGTCAAAATAGCGTATATATGCAGGCTTATCCAAGCCGAGTTCTGCTCTAAAGGCAGCTACTGTATCTTCTGTTGCGGCTTGACCAAGAATTGCTTGTGTGAAATCACCTGGTAAAAATTCAACAGAGCTAAAAATTATAAGTGATACAAAAAATAGAGTAACAATTCCTAATAATAGGCGTTGAATAATGGTACCCAAAATTGGATGCAAAAGTATATCCTCCCTTAAACGCGAAGATTATTCGCATCATTTATACGATTAAAGCTAGTGACTTGCATCTTGTAAAGATAAATTTTCATAATTGGAATTACAACGCAACTTCATCAAAAAATTGAGTAACATGAAAAATGTTAACTTTGTAAATCAACAATAACTATGCAACAGTAATTCAAGTAACGATTCTAAATAAACAATTATAAGAAAGAATTGGGTGCTAAAAATAAGGAGGAAAAAATATGAAGAAACAATTTATATCATTACAAAAATTTAAACTAACGACCGGTCAAATTGATCGTCGCCAATTTGTAATGTCAGCATTAGCTGCAGGTGTTGTCTTACCATCAGCTCTATCAATGGCTGACAAAGCTATGGCGGCAGCCCCTAAAAAAGGTGGCATGATGCGCTATGGTGTAGGACATGGCTCCACAACAGACTCACTGGATTCAGGCACATTTGAAAATTCAATGATGACCAATACTGGTATGACATTTGGCAACCACTTAATGGAAATTGGTAGTGATGGCCAGTTACGCCCTGAATTAGCTGAAAGCTACGAGTCATCAGACGCAAAAACTTGGATATTCAATCTCCGCCAAGGTGTTGAATTCCATAATGGTAAAACCTTAACATCAGAAGATGTTGTTGCCACATTTGATTATCACCGAAACGAGGATAGTAAATCAGCTGCACGAGGACTTTTAACTGCAGTTACTTCCATCAAAGCTGATGGTCCAAACCGCGTAATAATGGAATTAAATGCACCAAACGCAGGTTTCCCTTATATTGTCAGTGATTATCATTTGTTAATCAAACCATCTGTAGATGGCAAAATTGATCCACAATCTGGCATAGGTACTGGTGGGTATGTTTTACAAGACTTTGAGCCAGGAGTTCGTGCTACATTCAAAAGAAATGCAAACTACTGGAAAGAAGGTGCCGCACATTTTGATGAAGTTGAAATGATTTCACTTCTTGACACTGCTGCTCGTCAAAGTGCTGTGATGAATGGTGATGTTGATGCAATCGACCGTGTTGACCCTAAAACTGTTGCATTACTAGCACGCGTACCAACATTGGAGATTCTAGAAATAGCTGGCACATTACATTATACAATGCCAATGCGTGTCACTTCAGAACCATTTGATAATCGTGATCTACGCCTAGCTCTAAAACACTCAATCAAGCGCCAAGAGTTGGTTGATAAGATTTTACTTGGACATGGATCACTTGGGAATGATCATCCGATCTCTACTGCAAACCCATTCCATGCCTCTAATTTACCTCAACGTGAATTCAACCCAGAGTTAGCTATGAAGCACTATAAATCTTCTGGACATAGTGGTACAATTCAACTTTCAGCTTCCGACGCAGCATTCGCAGGTGCAGTAGATGCAGCACAATTAGTTGCAGCATCAGCAAAAGAAGTCGGAATTGATATCGAAGTTGTACGTGAACCATCAGATGGTTATTGGTCAAATGTTTGGAACAAAAAAGGCTGGTGCACATGCTACTGGGGTGGACGTCCAACAGAAGACTGGATGTATTCATCAGCATATGTGGATGATACAGAATGGAACGATACCGACTGGCGCACAACACCAGATGCTGTTAAATTCAACAGCATTGTTAAAGAGGCACGTGCTGAGTTGGATGTTGATAAACGTCGATCAATGTATGAAGAAACACAACGACTTATCGCTGATGACGGTGGCGCTATTGTGCCAATGTTTGCAAACCACATTCACGCAGTTAGCAAATCAATTGCACATGGTGATAATGTTGCAGGTAACTGGTCATCTGATGGCGGTAAATTTGCTGAGCGTTGGTGGAAAGCGTAACTTTTACCTAAATCATTAATTAAAAAGGCGGCTATTTTTATAGCTGCCTTTTTTTATCTGTGTACTCGTAATGGCCCACTCTTTTTAGTAACTTTTTTGGCAATTGACTCTCTCCACAACATCAATATGCCACTACATAAAATTAAAGCTATTCCTGTCCATGCAATTCCATCTGGCCACTCGTTGAAAATAGAAACTCCCCAGAAAACTGCTAAAATGAGAGCTACATATTCAATTGGTGCAATTATAGCTGCTTCACTTAATCGGTATGCCTGACTAATTGTATAACCGCCTACCGCACTCGCAACACCGATACATGCCATTATTATTAAATCAAATTGGTTAGGCCAAACCCAAGGTCGCAATAAGAATTCAAGCGCCGAACTGTCTTGATCTGCATATTTTCCATCACCAAAGGCAAGCCCCATAGTGATGGAAACAATAATAAAGGTAAATTGTAAGTAAAATGACATAGTTGAAGCCTTTTCAGCTCTACCCATTTTACGAGTCAATATATGTAAACTAGCATAACAAAAAGCTGCTCCTACCGGAAATAAGCCAGCTAATTGGAAACTATTAAGAGTTGGACGCAACATAACCACTGCACCAACAAGACCCATAATTACTGCAAACCAACGCCAAGGCCCAACTTTTTCTGAAAGAAAAATTACAGAGAATAATGTAATTATCAACGGAGATACGAAAAAAATTGCTGTAGCTTCAGATAATGGAATTTCTGCAAGACCAAGAAAAAAAAGTATATTTGCACTGACAACAAATGCACCCCTTAATAAGTGTAATTTAAGTTGTTTGGTACGAAGTAAATGATATCCACCCTCAAATGGAATAATAATCATCAAGGTAATAAATATTGCTACAAAAGCGCGGACTAGGACAATTTGGTGTAATGGATAATCCCCACTCAAAAACTTTATACCAACATCATTCAGTGTGAATGCAAAAGATGCAGCTAATGCACATAAGATACCAAGGGTACTTAAAGGGGAAGAACTATTATTCATAATTATTTATTGTCATAAAAATAATATTAGAACTAGTTTATTTGCGACCTGCAAATAGTTTTATAATACTCGACTTTTTTCTGTAAAATATTAGCATGGGTAAAAAGGAATGTGCTCATGAAATATGTATCTAAGTTCCCCCATAAAATAATTGAACACGCAAATATGCCAATTATTATGTCTGATGGGTGTCGCCTTTCGGCAAGAGTGTGGATGCCTGAAGACATTGAAAATAATCAATTTCCAGTGATTCTTGAACATTTACCTTATCGAAAACGTGATGGCACAATAGTGCGCGATCAATATACTCACCCTTGGTTTGCTGGTCATGGATATGTGTGTATTCGCACAGATATGCGAGGAAATGGCGACAGTGATGGTCTCATGGCTGATGAGTACACTCCCCAAGAGCACCAAGATGCACTTGAAGTAATTGAATGGGCTGCAAGTCAACCTTGGTGCAATGGTAATGTTGGAATGATGGGTATTTCATGGGGTGGATTTAATGCACTTCAAGTCGCAGCATTAGCACCAAAAGCACTAAAAGCAGTAATTTCTCTCTGCTCTACAGTAGATCGATACGCCGATGACATCCATTATAAGGGTGGCTGTTTACTTGGAGAAAATTTTGGATGGTCAACTAATATGCTTTCATATTCTTCTCGTCCACCTGATCCTGAAATAGTTGGCAACGACTGGCGAGAAATGTGGATGACCAGATTAGAAAACTTAGAATTAGACCTCTCAAGGTGGCTTAATCACCAACATCGCGATGAATATTGGAAATATGGGTCCGTTTGCGAAGATTATTCAGCAATAAAGGCTGCAGTTTTATCAATTAGTGGCTGGCATGACGGATATAGAAATACAACTAACCATCTGGTAAAAACCTTTCTTCACCCGTTAAAGGCATTGTTGGCCCTTGGATACATAAATACCCTCATTATGCTGGTCCATCTCCTGCAATTGGTTTTCTGCAAGAAGCAAAACGATGGTGGGATCATTGGCTAAAAGATATTGATACAGGTGTCGATAAAGATTTTGATTACCGAGCGTATTTAATGGATAGCGTTTCACCAAAACGTTGGGTGAATGCTCGTCCAGGGCGTTGGATTGCTGAAAAAGAATGGCCAAGTGCATCCATAAGCAAAGAAATTCTATACTTATCACAGGGTGGCTCACTTGAGGTGAAGCCAATTCCATTTAATGTCTCCATATCTTCTTCACAGAATTGTGGGAGCAAAGCAGGTGAGTATTTCCCTTTTGCATTTGGAGATGAGCTTCCTGACAATCAAAGTCATGATGATGCTCGTTCCGCTTGTTTTGATGGAGATGAATTAAGCGAAAGTATGGATATAGTTGGCAGCCCACGCGTAAATTTACGTCTAAGTTGCGACAAAGAGCAAGGACAGCTTATTGTACGCGTATGCGATATCCGACCAGATGGAACATCCGCATTAATTACCTATCAATATTTAAACTTAACACATCGTATTAGTCACGAAAATCCAAGCAAGATTGTAAATAATAAAATTTTTAGTGTTTCACTAGATCTAGATCAAATAGCATATCGAATTCCAGAGGGTCACAGATTACGTGTGGCTATCTCTAATAGCTATTGGCCAACATTATGGCCATCACCTGAAAGGACAACATTAAATATTGTTTCTGGCAATATAGAATTACCTATACGCCCGTTTACAAATAATTCAGAAGTGTCATTTGAAGAGCCGGAAGCAGCAGAACCATGGAAAGCAAAGGAGTTGCGCCCAGCATCTTATGCACGTGAAGAATTCACAGATGAAGAAACTGGAATTTCAACAACCAAAATTTCATGTGATTTTGGAGAAAACCAAGATTTAGATCATGGCCTAATTTCAGGTGGATGGATGAAAGAAAATTGGGCAATTCATCCCGACGATCCTAACAGTGCAAAAGTTGATTCTGAGTGGGAAAAAACGGGTGGCAGAACGGGAAAAATGTGGCGAACAAACGTTACCGCAGCAATGCATTCCAACAAATCACATTTTTTTATTTCCGCTAATCTTAAAGCATATGAGAATGACATACTAATATTTACAAAAGATTATGAAAACAAAATTAAACGTAATTTAGTTTAATGAGGCCATTTTTTCTGTGCAAGAGAAGCTGCAGAAAAAGCAATGCGTTCAAAACTATTGCTAGCGCGAGCTACTTCTGAGCGAGCCCGAAGGTATCCATGAACTAAACCAGTTTCATTAATCCATTTAGCTAGACCTCCTGCGTTTGTAATTTTTTCACAATAGTTTTCACCGTCATCTACCAGTGGATCACATGCTGCTGTAAAAACTATAGTAGGAGGTAAGTTTGAAAAATCCACATCGTTTAATGGCGCAAATGTTGCATCATCTTCCGGCACGTCATTTTCGCATCTAATTTTTTTATAATACAACATATCCTTGGTTGACAGCAAAGGTGCGTTTGAATGAATTTTAAAAGATTTTGAATCCATATTTGTACCAAGAGATGGATATATTAAAACTTGCCCTAATAAATTTATATCTGTTGAACGAAGACTGTGACTGACACTTGCGGCAAGATTTCCACCCGCACTATCACCAGCTAAAATCAGTGGCCCTGAATAAGTATTAGATGCAATTTGTACCGCATAATATGCATCATTAAATTGAGCTGGATGCTTGTGTTCTGGTGCGAGACTATAGGCAACTGAAACTACACGTAATAGAGATCTTTCTGCCAAATCAGCACAAACATCATGATGACTATCTAAATCACCAACAACAAATCCCCCGCCATGAAAATATATTAGAGTACCCATTAAATTTTTAGGTTCATATATTCGAACAGGAATTGTATCCCATTTTTCTGTTGTGATGGTTAATTCATATTGTTTGTGAGTATCAAATGCTCGGCACATTTGGTTATATTCTGACCGTTGATGTTCAATAGAATATGATAAAAGTTCATCACTATAAAAGCTTTGTGTTTTCTCAATAAAAGCCCAAGTTTCTTTATCAATTTCCGAATCGTACTTCATAATAATACCTTAACAAATATTTGAATTAAAAATTCTTAAAACACAGCTTAAGATAAAAAATAAATTTTCATAATAATTTTTTATATGACATTTTTTCGTTTGTTCTGGACGATTATATCGTCGAAGGGTAAAATTATATTTTCGAGCAAAGATTTTCTCTAACTTCCATTTATTCAGGAATATAATCAGAAATGTATGAAGAACTAACTTGTTTTAAAGCTTATGATATCCGTGGTGAAATCGATATAAATATTAATGAAGCGATTGCTTACCGCGTTGGACGTTCTGTTGCTCAACACTTCAATTCTAAATCCATAGTGGTAGGATTTGACGCTAGGGAAACAAGCCCTGCTTTTGCGAAGGCTGTTGGACAAGGCATAATGGACGCAGGATCAAATTTGATAGATATCGGTCTAGCTGGAACAGAAGAAATGTATTGGGCTGTAAGCAATTTTTCTGCATCTGCGGGAATTGTGGTTACAGCTTCGCATAATCCAATAAATTACAATGGAATGAAAATTGTTAAATCAGGCTCAAGACCTTTGAATGATAATGAGGATTTCAAAGCAATAAAGAATTTAGCCGAAACAGAAAAATGGGCCAAAACTGATAACAAGGGATCTCATTTGGATTATAGCAATCAAGCAAGATCAGATTATGTAACCAAAGTCTTGAGCTTTGTTAATAGGAATAAACTCAAACCTTTAAAGATTGTAATAAACTCTGGGAACGGTGCCGCAGGTCCAACTTTTGATGCAATCGAAAAAAAATTAAACACCAATAATCCAAAGATAGAATTTGTAAGAGTAGATCACACACCGGACAGCACTTTTCCAAATGGTATTCCTAATCCTCTCCTTCATGAAAATCATCATAAAACAGCTGATATTGTTAAAAATGTTGGTGCTGATTTTGGTGTCGCCTTTGATGGGGACTTTGACCGTTGTTTTTTCTTTGACGAAACAGGGAAATTTGTACCGGGTGAGTATTTAGTTGGTTTGTTAGCCTCAATTTTTTTAGAAAAAGAACAAGGCGCAACAATTGTTCATGATCCAAGGGTGATTTGGAACACGCAAGATATTGTATCTCAAAAAGGCGGAAAAGCAGAACAATCAAAGACAGGCCATGCATTTATCAAGCAAACGATGCGAAAACATGAAGCAGTTTATGGTGGCGAAATGTCAGCTCATCATTATTTCCGTGATTTTGCATATTGTGACAGCGGTATGATACCATGGCTACTGGTTGCAGAACTGGTTTCTATAAAAAACCAATCTCTTGGTGACTTAGTCAAAGACCGCGTCTCATCGTTTCCAAGTTCTGGAGAAATAAATTTCAAGGTTAAAGATGCTGACAACTCTATTTCTTCAGTACTAGAAAACTATCAATCTCAGGCAAAAACATTAGATAAAACGGATGGTTTTAGCTTAATCATTGATGACTGGCGTTTTAATCTTCGTAAATCTAATACAGAGCCATTAGTTCGACTGAATATTGAGAGTAAAGGAACCAGTATTAATCTAGATGATCAAGTTAAGAAAATTTCTAAACTATTAATATCAGCCTCATAATTAGTCGATATAATCAAATGAACAACCAAGAACAGTTTAGGAAAAACGACCAATATTTTTACACATAAAATTTGGTAAAAATAATTGTTTATTTTGAAACTATTTATTGCTAATGATAATCATTCTCAATAAATAATTTACTTGATCAATATAACCCATGGATAAAATAATATTAATGTTATCAAGACTATTAAAAGCCATACTTTTTACTACCGCAACAATGACATCCTTCTCAAATGCATCTGCAAATGAGCGTATGAAGGTTTTAACCACATTTACTGTATTAGCAGATATGGCTGCAAATGTTGCTGGTGATGCGGCTGATGTTGTGTCTATTACCAAACCAGGCGCAGAAATTCACGGTTATGAACCTACACCCCAAGATATTGTAAGGGGTTCAAATGCAGATTTGATATTATGGAACGGTATGAATCTAGAACTTTGGTTTAAGCAGTTTTTAGGAAACATGACAAATGTTCCATCGGTGATACTAACTGATGGAATAACTCCAATCTCAATTTCCTCAGGCAATTATCAAGGCAAACCAAACCCACATGCATGGATGGGGTTAGATAATGCAATCACTTATATTAATAATATACGTGATGCATTTGTTGATCATGATCCTAAGAATGCTCAAATCTATAAAACAAACGCAAAAAATTATATAAATGAATTACGCTCGACTATAATACCTCTTCGTAAAGCTATTTACGATATTCCATTGGAACGAAGATGGTTAGTAACCTGCGAAGGAGCATTTAGTTATCTTGCACAGGATTTCAAAATGAAAGAATTATATTTATGGCCAATGAATGCGGACCAAGTAGGTACACCCAAGCAAATACGCACTGTGATTGATGGAATTAGAGAGAATAATATCGATGTTGTATTTTGTGAAAGTACTGTGAATACTGCTCCAGCAAAACAAGTAGCAAGGGAGACAGGTGCGAAATATGGAGGTATTTTATATGTTGACAGCCTTAGCAAAACCAACGGTGAAGTTCCTACATATCTAGACTTACTGACAGTTACATCTCAACGAATTTTAGAGGGGTTAACTTCAAATATTAATTAAATTTTGAGTGCATTTTGATTGAAATCAATAATAGCAATATAAAATAATGAACTAATTAATGCGCCAAGGAAATATTATGTATGAAAATAAAAAGCATACGAACCGGAATAAAATGAATAGTATTGGCATTTCAGCAGATAATTTATCTGTAACATATAGAAATGGTCATACTGCTTTATGGAATTCGAGTTTTGAAATTCCTCGTGGGACAATTACCGCATTGGTAGGTGTAAACGGCGCTGGGAAATCAACTCTTTTCAAAGCTATAATGGGATTTGTACCTGTGGCTAAAGGTTGTATCAAAATCCTCGGCTTGGATGTTAATGAAGCATTGGGGGAAAATCTTGTCTCATACGTACCACAATCAGAAGAGGTAGATTGGACTTTCCCAGTACTAGTGGAAGATGTCGTAATGATGGGACGTTATGGCCACATGGGCTTTTTAAGACGACCTAAAAAGAACGATCATGATGCTGTAACCAAAGCTTTAAAGCGTGTAGATATGAACGAATTAAGAACCCGTCAGATAGGAGAACTTTCCGGCGGTCAACGCAAGCGTGTATTTCTAGCACGATCACTTGCTCAAGATGGCCAAGTAATTTTATTAGACGAACCATTTACTGGCGTTGATGTAAAAACAGAAGAACAAATCATAAATTTATTACGTGAATTACGTGATGAGGGTCGAGTGATGTTGGTTTCGACACATAATCTTGGATCTGTTCCAGAGTTTTGTGATCGAACAATCTTAGTTAAAGGTACTGTACTTAGCCATGGGCCAACGGAAACGACCTATACCAGAAAAAATCTTGAAGATACCTTTGGAGGTGTATTGAGGCACTTTACATTAGGCAGTGACAAATTACATGACGACGAGGATGCTCGAACGATTACAATCTTTTCTGATGATGAACGTCCACTAGTGCAATATGACAATAAAACACAACGCACTGATCCAAAAAAATGATAAATTATCTACTAGAACCATTTTCATATAATTTTATGTTAACCGCTATGTGGGTATCTGCACTTGTTGGTGGTGTTTGCGCATTTTTATCATCATTTTTAATGTTAAAAGGTTGGTCACTAATTGGCGATGCATTGTCTCATTCTGTTGTACCAGGTGTTGCTGGGGCATACATCCTTGGTCTTCCATTTGCTTTAGGAGCATTCATTTCAGGTGGCCTTGCTGCTGTAACCATGCTTTTTCTCTCTGAAAGGTCAGGATTAAAAATTGATGTAATAATAGGTCTTATTTTTACATCATTTTTTGGTTTAGGACTTTTTATTATATCCATAAATCCCATGTCAGTATCAATCCAAACTATCACGATGGGAAACATCCTTGCCATTACACCTGAAGACACAATTCAACTAGCTATCATAGGTTTTGTTTCCATGAGTGTTTTGTTATTTAAATGGAAAGATTTGATGATTATCTTTTTTGATGAAACACATGCACTTACTATTGGCTTACGTCCTAAACTATTAAAGACCATATTTTTTATATTATTATCTGCATCAGTGGTGGCAGCGATGCAGACAGTTGGCGCATTCTTAGTAATTGCATTAGTTATTACACCTGGTGCAACTGCATATCTAATTTGTGATAGGTTTCCAATACTAATTATTACTTCAGTTATTATAGGATCAATTACATCTTTTACTGGTGCATATATTAGCTATTTTCTTAATGGAGCAACTGGTGGAATTATAGTATGTTTACAAACTTTAGTTTTTTTATTGGCATTTTTTTTCGCACCAAAATACGGGCTAATTACAACAAGATCAAAATCTAAAAATATTTTAAATTTCAAAGATGAACGTAAATTATGAGTTACGAAACCTTAATATTACCTTTTCAATTTGAATTTATGCAAAATGCATTTCTAATTGCATTAATCGTATCAATACCGAGCGCATTATTATCTTGTTTTTTAGTAATGAAGGGCTGGGCCTTAATGGGCGATGCAATAAGCCATGCTGTTTTGCCTGGTATAGTTTTTGCTTATATTATTGGTGCGCCACTGATCCTTGGCGCATTTATTGCTGGCATAGGATGTTCTCTTGCAACGGGCTATTTATCAAATAATTGTCGTGTAAAACAAGATAGTGTCATGGGTGTTGTTTTTTCAGGAATGTTTGGCTTGGGAATAGTGCTTTATGTGTCTGTTGAAACAAATGCACATCTCGATCACATATTATTTGGCAACATACTTGGTGTCGAACAGTATGAACTTTGGACAACAGGCATAATATCATTTGGAGTGAGTGTAGTTTTAATTCTCAAATGGAAAGATTGGTTGCTTCATAGCTTCGATCCGATCCAGGCGCGCACATCAGGACTTAAAGTTAATTTACTACATTTTGGAATGCTAACAGCTCTTTCGTTAACTATTATTGCGATACTATCTGCTGCAGGCCTCATTCTAGCAATAGGATTGGTAATAGCACCAGGAGCTACCGCTTTTCTTTTGGTGCGCAAGTTTTCGATGATGCTTTGCCTGTCTACAGTAATATGTATTTTTTCGATGATGTTTGGCACATATATTAGCTTTTTCCTAGATAGCGCACCAGCACCGACAATCGTTTTGGTTATGACAATAATATTTTTAGCTGCGTTGATTAAGAAACAGTATATGGTTAGCTTTAATTCTACTTTCCAACAATAAGTGGCTCACGTTCAAAACTTGTTAAAGATTTACAGCCATCATCAGTAATTAGAACATCATCTTCAATGCGCACACCGATATCATTACTGCGATAAAGTCCAGGTTCTATAGTGATTAGCATCCCAGTTTCTAATGATGTATGATTGTTGAGCATCACATTGGGTGCTTCATGTATATCTAATCCAAGACCATGACCAGTTTTATGCACAGTCAATTCTTCAAAACCTGCATTGTGCAATGTATTAGATACTTTAAGATCAAGCTCATGACAGGTCACAGAGGGTGCCGCCATATCACGCCCTGCAATATTTGCAGACAAAACAGCTTCATATATTTCAGCATATTCATCTTTAATACTTTCACAAAACACTGTCCTCGTAATATCTGCACTGTATCCTTGATAAGATGCACCAAAATCAATTAGTAGTGGGGCTCCTGCAACTAATCGAGTTTCTCCTGGTATTCCATGGGGTTTTGCAGCGTTTCCGCCTGTTAAAACAATGATGTCAAAAGCAAATCCGTCTGCACCATTGGCTAACATTCGCTGCATTAACATTGCTTTGATTGTAGCTTCACTCATACCAATTCTAACGCTTTCCAATGTTTCAGAAAGACTTATCTCTGAAATATTGATTGCTTCTTGAATCAATGAAACTTCATAATCTGATTTTATCAAACGTGGTTTAGCAAGTATAGCTTGCGCGTCTTTAATTGAGCCCGGTCCAAATACATCCTGAAGCGCATTTAACTCAAACGCTCGCATACGTTGGCCTTCTATTCCAATAGTTGTTGCACCAAGTTCCGTAGCTAATTCGACAAAAGCTTTATCAAAACCATCTGAATCTTGCCAATAAAAAGTCGTTGCATCATGCATAGCTGCCGACCACATTTCTCTCTCAAGCTCTGGCATAATGGCTAAAATGTCACCATTATCTTTCAAGACCATCAGTGTTGGGCGTTCCATTAGTGAAAATTTTAAACCTGTTAAGAAATAAAAATTCGGTCCAGGTACAAAGGCGGCAGCTCCCAAGTTATTTTCTTTGAGCGTTTGTACTAATGAACTGCAGCGTTGTTGAAAATTAGGGATCATTTCTACCTTATCTCCATATAAATTGATAGAATTTATGTATGTTATTTTTATACATCTTGGTATCATCAAAATTATAAGTAAAGTATATAACACTTATGGTTCAATTAAACATATCAACAGCTATGTTGTTTTCATGGATTTGTAATTTTGAAATTTAATCGACTAGAACATTAGTCAATTCAAACTTAGTGACATCAACGAGACCTAAATCACTAATACGAAGTTCAGGAATAACCACAAGAGCAAGTAAGGAATGTTGCATGAAGGCGTTATTAAGATTGCACCCACAATCTGACATGGCCTTTATCATATTTGAAGCATTGTTAGCAACTTTTATGGCAGGTTGATCAGACATTAATCCAGCTATAGGCAATTCAATAAGCGCAAGCTCTTGACCATTTTTAAATACGGTAACTCCACCACCAACCTCCCCAAGCCGATTTGCTGCAAGCGCCATATCTTTGCGAGATGTTCCGACTACTATTATATGGTGACTATCGTGTGCGACAGTTGAGGCAATTGCCATATCTCCAGTATATCCGAATCCAGAAACAAACCCATTTGAAACATGACCTGTAGCGCGATGGCGCTCAACAAGTGCAATGTGGCACACATCCCCAGAGATCTGCACACGACCATCAGTGACAGGCAATTCAAAAGTTAAAGCATTTGTAGGTGCTTGGTTTTCTACAACACCAATTACCTTTACAGAAACAACTTTAGAATCTTTTGGCGCTGAAATATCAAAATCTTCTTTTAACAATGTTTTTCCTAAATTCACAGTATTACGTGAACTTTTTGGCCAATTATAATGAGGGCAATCCACAGTGATATTACCATTTTCTGCAATCGTCTTACCTCTACAAATTACCTTTTCAATTGGTAAAGTTTTTAAATCAGATGTGATAATCATATCTGCACGTCGCCCTGGCGTTATACTTCCAAGCTCACGTTCAAGTCCAAAATGGGTGGCGGTGTTAATAGTCGCCATCTGTAATGCAATGAGAGGATCACATCCACATTCAATAGCGTGGCGGACAACTCGATTCATATGCCCATCGTTAACAAGAGTTTCTGCCATACAATCGTCGGTGCAAAGAATAAAATTCCGCGGATCCAGACCGCGTTCAGTGATGGCCGTAATCTGAGTTTCAACATCATACCATGCTGATCCTAATCTCATCATAGAACGCATGCCATTACGCACTCTCGCTAACGCATCCTCCTCAGCAGTTCCCTCATGATCATCAGCAGCTCCACCAGCAACATAGGCAGAAAATGCAGGGCCTTTATCAGGCGAAGCGTAATGCCCACCTACAGTTTTTCCAGCATTCATAGTTGCTGCCATCTCTGCCAGCATTTGTTGATC
>Ga0206678_10000577_pt1 | contig 23770 bp, 19 predicted proteins | sample M180m12015metaG_FD_155453 | JGI IMG/M metagenome (GOLD analysis project Ga0206678, IMG submission 155453) | Ammonia-oxidizing marine archaeal communities from Monterey Bay, California, United States - M1 80m 12015 | ecosystem: Environmental > Aquatic > Marine > Intertidal zone | place: USA... | reverse complement strand
GAGATGGGAAATTTCGCTTCAGAACAGGTGATTCCCCGGATGAGCTAATCGTAACGCCCTACACCTGCGGTAATGGACTCGTCGATATTGATATCGATGGCAGGCGAGTTAGGTACGAAGTCGATAGGTTGGGCATGCAATGGTACGTGCATGGGCGCTCTGGTGACCTGCAAATCACAGAATTACCTCGCTACCCGGTCAGCGGCATCGATGAACTGGCAGGCGGTCTTACAGCGCCAATGCCCGGCGCTGTGCTCGCGACAGCGGTGAATTCAGGTGACAAGGTTTCAAAGGGTGACCTGCTGCTGATTCTTGAAGCCATGAAAATGGAACATCGAATTACAGCACCAATGGATGGGATTATATCGGAGCTACACGTGGCCACTGGGGACCAGGTCGAAAATGGTCAGCTTCTCGTGACTCTAAATCAAGAAGACGAATAAGACGAACAAAAGGAAACACTGATGCCAGGACAAGAAGCCACACTTTATGAAATCAGGGATGGCGCTGCATGGATAACACTAAATCGTCCAGAAAACAGAAACGCGCTATCGGCTATTCTGGTCAATGAACTCTATTCTCACTTGATTGCCGCCAATGAAAACCCTGAGGTGAGATCTATCGTCATTACCGGAACGGGCCCCGCTTTTTGTGCTGGAGCCGACTTGAAAAGCCCGCCAGGTCAGATCGTTGATGGCGCCCAGGGTGTAACCTACCCTGAGGTGTTGCACGCTATTCTCGAGAGCCCTAAACCTGTTATTGTCGCGGTTAACGGCGCGGCATTTGCCGGTGGCCTGGGCCTGGTAGGGGCCGCAGATATCGTCGTGACAGTGTCCGATGTCCAGTTCAGCTTCAGCGAGGTTCGAATTGGTGTTATTCCAGCCGTCATTTCTGTCGTCTGTATTCCGAAGCTTGGAACTCACCACGCGATGAAACTGTTTTTGACCGGTGAGCGGTTTACGGGGGAACAGGCGGTCGGTATGGGGTTCGCACACCGAGCCGTAACAGCAGAAGAATTGACCGACGCTGTACGGGAAGAAATCGATGCCATAAATTTAGGCGGTCCGATTGCTGTTCAGGAATGCAAGAAACTGGTTAGACGCGTCCGTGAACTTAACATTACCGATGGGTTTAACGAGACCGGTGAATGGAGCAAACGCCTATTCCAGTCAGAAGAAGGCGCAGAAGGTATGGCGGCCTTTAGGGAAAAACGAAAACCGAACTGGGTCAATCAGGAATAAGGCGGTCTAAAATAACGATTCCCTTTGCAGTCAGGTAGTCTCAGGCAAATATGTCAAACACTTAATATGAATAGGCGACTCGAGATGTCAATCTCAAGAATTGGCGATCGAAAGGTGGGAAAAAATGAGTGACAGTATTCGAATTGGTAATTGTAGCGGATTTTATGGCGACCGATTAGCCGCAGCAAAAGAAATGATTGATGGTGGCCCGATAGATGTGCTCACGGGCGACTACCTGGCGGAACTCACAATGACCATCCTATATAACCAGATGCAATCTCGCGGAGAGAACATGGGTTATGTCGGTACCTTCCTTAAGCAAGTTAAAGATGTTGCACAGGACTGCAAAGACAAAAATATCAAGATCGTTACCAACGCCGGGGGCCTCAACCCGAAATCCATGGCGATTGAAATTGAGAAAATTCTGCAGGAACAAAACATTGAGATGAAAGTTGCGTGGATCGACGGTGACGATATCAAAGATGATATTGAGCGACTTCAAAAAGAAGGCGAGCCCTTTATCAATATCGACCGGGGTATTCCACTGACCGAATCGAGCAACAAGGTCGTGACTGCCAATACCTATTTTGGCGCCTGGGGTATCAAAGAAGCGCTGGACCAGGGGGCCGATATTGTCGTCTGCCCAAGGGTCACTGATGCAGCGGTGGTCATTGGCCCAGCCGCCTGGAAATTCAACTGGGCGAGAAATGACTACGACGCACTGGCCGGCGCTCTAGCCGCAGGACACATTATCGAATGTGGCGCTCAATGCTGCGGCGGCAACTATTCGTTCTTTGAAGAAGTCCCATCCTTCCGGGATGTGGGATACCCGATCGCAGAAATCGAGGCCGATGGCAGTTTCACTGTTACCAAACATCCAGGAACAGGCGGGCTGGTCTCTGTCGGCACAATCACTGCGCAGCTACTCTACGAAATCAAGGCGCCGGCTTATTACAACCCGGACGTTATCGCCCATTTCGACACCATGAAGATCGAACAGGTTGGTGACGACCGGGTTTACGTCTCCGGGTGTCGCGGTAGCAGCCCTCCTTCTACTCACAAGGTTTGCGTCAATACTTTAGGTGCTTACAAACAAAGCATGGAAGTTTTGTTGACGGGTCTAGACATCGAGAAGAAAGCCGACATCTACGTCGATCAAATTTTTCACAATCTGGGTGGCAAAGAACAATTTACAGACGTCGATATACATCTCATCCGCAGCGACAAGGAGGACCCTGCGACAAACGAGGAAGCCCACGCTGCGCTGCGCATCACGGTTACTTCTGATGATCCGTCAAAACTTGGACGACTCTTCCAGGCGAAAGTCACAGAACTTGGTCTTGCTGCGATTCCAGGAAATACCGGTAGAGGCGCGGCTGGTTACAATGGCACCCCTGTTATCGCCTATTGGCCCACTCTGATCGATAGCCGGAAAGTGACTGAGCGTGTCCACATGAATGGTGACTTGATTGAAGTACTACCCACCCAAAGGCTTGGATTGGAAGAAATCTACTACCAGGAAGTTCCGGTAAAAATTCCACCCGCTTCAGGCGGTGATACAATCCGAATCCCTTTTGGCAGGCTGTTTGGCACCAGATCGGGCGACAAGGGCGGCGCTGCGAACTGCGGCGTCTGGGCAAGGACTGATGAAGCCTTCAGCTTCCTGTACGAATTTCTGACCGTGGAAAAGTTTAAGGAACTGGCACCGGACATGGCATCCTACAAGATTGAAAGATACGAATTACCTAACCTTCGTGCCCTGAACTTCTACATCCATGACGTTCTAGGCGAAGGTGTTTCATCTAATCACCGGATCGACAAACAGGCCAAGTCTCTTTGTGAATACCTAAGGGCCAAAACAATTGAAGCACCGACACTTCTTGTCGATCAAATTGCATGAATAAACATAAATGAGTAGACATAAAAACGACATCTATGGCGATCTTGACAAAGACCGCGAGAATGAAGGCGCTGAGCCGGCCATCCCTGCGGCGACAGTGTTGCTGCTGAGGGAACACGAGAATCAAAACCAGGTCCTGATGCTGCACAAGACGTCAAAGATCGCCTTTGGTGGAATGTGGGTGTTCCCCGGTGGGAAAATCGACGCAGAAGATTATACCGGCGGACCGGATGATAACGCTGCAGCGCGGGTTGCCGCAGCAAGAGAAACCGAAGAAGAAGCAGGCATCAGCATTCCTGCCGAAAAGTTCATCTGGTTTGCGCATTGGACTCCACCCGCCAGCACAGCAAGACGCTTCGCCACCTGGTTCTTTCTAACCAGCACTGATGATGATGACGAAATACAGGTTGATGGTGGAGAAATTCAGAACCATCAATGGATCAGTCCATCAGATGCATTGCAGCAGCATGCCCAAGGAAAAATCGACCTGGCACCTCCTACATGGGTATCCCTATATCACCTTTCACGATTCGACACCATTGATCAGGCTCTCAACAAGCTCGCTGGGCAGCCCGCCCGCTACTACCAGACCAGAGTCGTCCAGGACAAGGATGGTTCTCGAATCGCTCTCTGGGACGGAGATGCCGGTTACCCGGAATGGGACGCCACAACTTCAGGTGCGCGTCATCGTCTTACCATGAGTAAAGCTGGATTCAAATTCGAACATGACGCAGTAACTTACTAGAGCTGCCGTTGCCTGATGACCAGAAACATTCTGCTGATCACCACAGACCAGATGCGATACGACGCACTGGGCTGCAATGGTGGAAAAGTTGCCAACACAAAAAATATTGATCAACTTTCAAGTGAAGGCATCAATTATCAAAGAGCGCACAACCAAAATGTAGTCTGCATGCCTGCAAGAGCCACGATTATGACCGGACAACACGTCCGTTCGCATGGGGTGCTTATGAATGGCATGTCCATGCCCGAAGAAAGACACACCATCGCTCACCACCTCAAAGAACATGGTTACAACACAGCACTGTTGGGTAAGGCACATTTCGAACCATGGCTTGGCTCTCCAGAGGATTTTTTCGAAAACCGCATGGCGTCAGAGAACAGCACCGGGCCTCACCGCGGATTCGACCATATGGAACTCGCCAACCATTTCTTCGAGGGTCACAGCCACTACGACAAGTATATGGATGCTTACCCCGAACAGAAAAAAGCCTTCTACCCAATGGTGACAAACAAAGGCCAGAATACAGCAAGCAAAGGTGCAACAGGGGCCACACAAGTCTGGCCGATGGATATTCCACGCGATATTTATCACACGGACTGGGTCTCCCAGAGAACAAAAAACTGGTTGGGCACGCAGTCAAGCGATAAGCCATGGTTTTGCTGGATGAGCTTCCCAGACCCTCACCACCCCTGGGACATTCCTGCATCCGAACTTCACAGAATTAACTGGAAGGATGTGCCCCTACCCCGCCTTTACAGTGAAAACCGATCACAACTTGAGTCATGGCTTAATGAAAAACCCGCTCACTGGCGGGGCTATTTTGAAGGCTCACTGTGGACCAATCTTGAATCTCCAAGGGAATTTGTTCCAGCCGACATGACAGCTGACCAGGTCCGTGAAATCAACGCCATGACCCATATCGAAAACGAGCTAATCGATGAAGCCGTCGGCGACGTCATTGGCTTTCTTCACTCAAAGCAGTGGATGAAAAACACAGACATATTTTTTACCACCGACCACGGCGAATTGCAGGGAGATTTCGGACTCCTGTTCAAGGGCCCGTATCATGTCGATGCATTAATGCACCTTCCGTTTATCTGGAAGCCAGCAGAAGCAGCAATCATTTCCCCAGCAGAAGTGGCGAGTCCGGTTGGCCATGTAGATCTGGCTAGTACGTTCTGCGCGATCGCCGGCATCAGCCCACCTGATTATTGTGAAGGCAAACCATTACCCACATCAGAGGATGAAGCAGTTCAGCAGGAGCGAGAGATAGTCCTTACGGAATGGGATTCAGAACATGGCCCTATCGACATGCACCTAAAGTCAATCTACCACCGGGATGGGTTTCTTTGCACTGCGTATGAAAAGAGTCATTTATATGACGGTACGGAGGGCGAACTGTACGACATGAAAGAAGACCCGGACCAGTTAAGAAACCTTTGGAGCGACCCAGGTTATGCGGTTCTTCGAACCGAGCTTACCGATCGCTTGTACGCATCACTACCAGAAGAAACCACTAAAAAACTACCTCGCAAAGCACCCGTATAGCATCACGCCTGTCGCCACCAGGCAACGCCGTTATCATCTTCATCTACGACTAGCACGCGTCGTTCCTGGGCACAATGAAGGTGCGCGATGGACTCACCGGTCGCAGGGAAATAGCTCGTGTCAGTGATCTCGCTTTTAAACAGCGCGGGGAAAACGTCGACTGCTCGCTTGGGCTCGGCGCACAAATCATACAACTTCTCCAACGCAACCTCGTGCCAGTCAATCAGCTCCGTCAGTCGCTCATGGACGCCTTCGTAAAGACTCTCATGGGCCGGAAGCACCAGTAAATCAGGCGGCAGCATCTCCCTGAACCTCGCACAGGAGTTCAGGAAATCCCGGAGGGGATTCGCGTTGGGCTCAGATGGATTCACACTAACATTAGGCGTGATCTTCGGGAGTATCTGGTCGCCCCCAATAATTATCTTCAATTCAGGACAATAAAGGCACACATGCTCGGGGGCATGACCATGCCCAATAACCGCCCGCCATTCACGTCCACCAATATCGATGTACTGGCCATCCTGGATTCGTCTGTAACCAGCCGGTAGCTCTGAGATATTAGCGCCGAACTGGCCGAACCTCTGGCGATAGCGGTTCAGACGAACTTCATCAAAACCAGCACGTCGATAAAACTTGATGGCGTCTTCAGGTACATCCGAAGGACCATCTGCAGCCATGACCTTACACATGTAAAAGTCGCTGCGAGACATCCAGAGTTCTACTTCCTTTTCGCGACAGATCCAACCTGCATTACCCGTATGATCGGAGTGCAGATGAGTCGCGATAACGCGTTTGATTGGCATACCATCAAGATGATTGTCGAATATAGATCGCCAGCATTCCTGCACATCATCTCGATTAAGACCCGTGTCCACGATGGTCCAGCCATCATAATCACGCACCAGCCATACATTGATGTGATTGAGGCGACCCCACATAGGCATTCGAGCCCAGAGCACACCATCTGCAACTTCCGTCACAGCGCCAGGATCTGGCAACTGATCTTCAAATCGATATGTCAGGGGATCAAATCCCCTCTTGGACATGTTATCGACCACTTACTACCTCGCCAACGAAAAGTGAGGCGTAAACATACAGGGTCCAGGCCATCCTATAAAGCAACTCAGGAAAAAGAATGCGGATCATGAACCTTCGGCGAAGAACCTGGGCCACATTCACTCGTCTTGCCTGATAGCTTACGCTCGAATCCTTCGAACAAGCGGTGACATAAACTCGATAAAGAACACCATTGAGGTCGGGCTCAGAGCAAAAAGCGTCCTCCTGCATCCGCTATCACACAACGTGGCACACACCCGCACAACAGGTGATGTCGAGTTAGTTGTGAATGACTGTAGTCAGCTAGATTTCATTGAATCAACATCCCAGGGGTTGCTGAATTGACTGCGGGTAGTGCGCGTCGATCGGGAGAAGTCAGCGCTTAGGGTTCAGCCCACGAAATATATTCGATATGGACATAAATTTTTCGAGTTGCCCGTTCACCGATATAAATAACAATGTAATCGCCCTCTGCCTGCTCCTGGGAAAGGGAGTGTTGGGGAACAGGTCGCTGGGCAATCAGGTAGTGCTGGTACTGCTCGGGTCCGTAGAGTATCGCGCGATCAAAAAGCTTGTTTGCCCAGTAACTGCTACTGCCACAGGTGCGACCCTGACATTCGAAGAGAATATTCGCCGACTCGACAAGCTCGGATTTGAAATATTCAGCGACCTGTTTTGTCCTACGCGCTTCAGGCAGATACCAGGTTGATGCATCTTTCCTGCCAGGTACCAGAATGAATTTCTCGGGCTGCAGTTCATGGTTGACCTTTTCAAGCGCTCCCAGAACCAGCAGATGACCCGTCGACTCGGTCGTCTCCTGTTCCACCAGTTCCGAAGCAGGGAACAAACCAACCGGCTTGGCTGGCAAAGCAGGTTCAGCCTGCGCTACCAGTGACACAGAAATTAACAGTACAAAAGCTATATAACGCATTCTAATTCACAACATCCGAGAGCAATTTGTGGGGCTTCAATAATAGCCAGGTTAGCAGTCCCCATCGTTTGGTGCTGTCCTGTCAGGTAGTATACAAGAAGACTGATGATAGGTTGATGCATCACGACAAGACCGGTACCGGCGTTATCGAAACACTTTGCAATGGCCAACGCCGCTCCTTCAGCCGGTTGCTCTGGCGTTATCGCATCGCTGACCTGCTCGGGCCATGATCCGGCCATCGTACCAGACATGATTGCGGCAGTCTGCCGTGCGCGCAGATATGGGCTAACCATCGATTCCTCCACCTGCAAGTCCATCTCCGATAACCGCCGGGCGACCGCTGAAACCTGCTCCCGTCCATACAAGGTCAATGGCCTATCTGAATCAGTTTGTGCGTTGGGTTCCGCTTCCCCATGTCGCATCAATAGTAATTTCATTCAATCTCCACGTCTGCCAAAATATTTAGAATATGAACCAAATATTTGGCCTAAGCTATTAATCATTAAGGGTTTTATGGCCCTTCATTCTTAACTGAAATCATACAATTTCCATACTTTTATTCACAGACAAGGTATCTTTATTACGCTTCCGAATTAGTCAGTAACTGCCCCTGTGTCCGATATTGTAGACAAAATTCAGAAGGCGGCAATACGCCGACTCAACCAAATGGCACAACAGGTGATTGACGACACAGGGCGGTAGATCATCGATCTCTACTGAAGATTTCATGGCCCTCTCCCAGTGATCCAATGAAATTTTGATGCGGTTCATAACGAACCTGAATAACAATTTTGACAAACTCATGGGTCGCACCCAGGTTATCAACCCGAGCCACTGCGGGATGTTTTTCGTTATTAAAAAACTCAACGTCAGCCAGTGCTACCTTGATGATTGTCATCTGAGTATAGGTATGTGGGTCGAGTTTGCCGGGAAGACGACCACAACACTCGCGGTAAGCTGGCTGCAAAAATCAGCGCGCTCGACAAATTCATTTTCGTAAACCGCCAGGGTGTGAAAGTCGTCGAAAAGACAAAGATGGGACTTGCAAGCGAACGACACGACGGAACATTCTCTATCATCAGTGATGGACTACTGTTAGGCCGTGCCCTGGAATCATTGATCGGCGACTTGCGCGACAGTCAGCAGGAACAACAAACCGGCAGCGCCTCCCAACCGTCCCACGGATAACGTTAAGCCTGCTTAGAAAGTTCCAGTAAAAGTTTGTTCAGCCTGGTCACATAGGTCGCAGGTTCATTTAGTTGACTGCCCTCCGCCAATTGAGCCTGATCGTACAATACTCTCGCAAGATCATTGAACCGATCACTGTCAGTTTCGTCGTTCAGCTTCTGAACCAGAGGATGATCAGGGTTCAACTCAAAAATACGCTTGTTCTCGGGAACAGCTTGTCCTGCTGATTCAAGAACCCGCCGCATCTGCATCCCCATGTCATCTTCACTAACTACAAGACAAGCAGGAGACTCGGTAAGACGATGGGTCATTCGAACTTCTTCAACATTCTCTTCAAGAAGCTTAGATATCTTTTCAACCAGCCCCTTGAACTCTTTTTCAGTTTCTTCCTGATGTTGTTTTTCCTCGGTGTCTTGCAGGTCACCCAGATCAAGTTCACCTTTAGCGACGTCCTGGAACTGCTTTCCATCGAACTCTGCCAGGTGACTCACCAGCCATTCATCGATCCGATCGTGCAACAGGATAACTTCCAAACCTTTCTTCCTGAAAATCTCAAGATGTGGACTATTGGCAGCCATGTGATAGTTCTCTGCCGCCACATAATAGACCTTGTCCTGCTCGGGCTTCATTCGCTCGATGTAGGCTTTTAGCGACTGGTTCTGGGTTGCGCTAGCCGATTCTGTCGTTGCAAACCTTAGGAGCCCTGCCACTTTTTCACGGTTACCAAAGTCCTCCGCAGGCCCTTCTTTTAACACCTGGCCAAACTCATCCCAGAAGACCTGATACTTTTCTTCGTCGTCCGCGAGTTTTTCAATCATATCGAGCGAACGTTTTGTGAGTGCACTGCGCATTGAGTCAATGGCAGGATCTTTTTGGAGAATTTCCCGGGACACATTCAGAGAAAGATCGTTGGAATCTACTATTCCCCGAATGAACCTGAGGTACAGCGGCAAAAACTGCTCCGCGTCATCCATGATGAAGACACGCTGCACGTATAACTTTACGCCTCGGGGAGATTCGCGCTGATAGAGGTCGAAGGAGGCCTTGGAAGGAATATATAACAGACTGGTGTAGTCCAACTTGCCCTCTACCCTGTTGTGGCTCCACTTCAGGGGGTCCTGGAAATCGTGTGAAACCAGTTTATAAAACTCCTTGTACTCGTCTTCTGAAACATCAGAGCGAGATCGGGTCCAGAGGGCCTTCGCAGAGTTAACAACTTCGTCTTCCGGCTCTTTGTCTTCCTCTGTCGCCATTTGCTTCATGACAACCGGTACGGAGACATGATCCGCATACTTCTTCACGATGTTTCTAATTCGCCAACCATCGGCAAATTCAGCTTCGTCCGGCTTCAGGTGAAGTGTCACAGAAGTACCCGCTGCTTCACGCTCTATGGTCTCTACTTCAAATTCATCCTCACCTTCGGAGGTCCAGCGTACAGCTTCTTCCTTCGCCACTTTCGCGGAACGGGACTCGACTACAACTTTGTCTGCAACTATAAACGTAGAGTAAAACCCGACACCAAACTGGCCGATAAGCTGCGAATCTTGCTTCTGGTCTCCTGTGAGCGAATCCAGGAATTGCGCTGTGCCGGACTTCGCAATCGTACCAAGGTGCGAGATTGCCTCGTCGCGGGTCATACCAATGCCGGTATCCGTGATGGTCACGGTTTTGGCATCTTTATCTACATCAATACGAATACGTAATTCTTCAGTTACCGAGGCCAGCTCGGTATTGGACAATGACTCGAACCTGAGCTTATCTATCGCATCATTGGCATTGGAGACAAGCTCCCGTAGGAATATTTCCTTATTGCTGTACAGGGAATGGATCATCAGATGCAATAGCTGTTTGGCTTCTGACTGAAAACCCAGAGTTTCTTTTTGCGCAGTGGTCATTTCGGTGCCTTGTTTTTCCAATCTAAGTTATTCGGAACTACCACCCGAAATGGGGTCAGCAGGGCATTTTTTCAAGGGGCGAATGCACTAATACAGTGGAGATATATCTCAGACCTGGAACCGCCGCCCTGTCCGTGGGTTAATTCAGCCGAAGGTAATCCTGGGCTGGTTTGTCGCTGAGCGCGCCCCGCCAGCTGCCATAAGCCGGATTAGTCAACTGAAACCAGTACTCCCCGAGCAGGGATTGGTGAGACGAAACAAACCGGGCCCGCTCTTCAACACTGGTTTTTTTGATATTAGACGCTAGATCACCCAGGTCATCGCCTATCAACATCATTATTCGATAACGCTCGGCAATGTGTTGCCGCCTGGGCTGCTTTTCAGAACTATCCCATTCAGGTCGCTCGCCCCGGAGGATCAGCAAGTCGACAGATGCCAGTGGTGGATATCCTGCCGTAGCAAGGTTCTCAAGCGTATCTAATTTTTGCGGACATGGATTATTAGAAGATGACTCACTTAAACCTTCACGCACAGAACATCTACGATTGGTCACATAGATCACCGCGACCCCTTCAGCCCTGGCTCGCTCAACAAATGAAAGAGCGCCCGGAACAGCAATGGCTGACTTCTCGGAGATCCAATCGTCCCAGGCGTCTGGCCTCCACTGCCCGCCGTTTTCTATAAGCCGCGCCGCAAAGACGCTGTTATCAAGCACAGTTTCATCGACATCAAGTACAACGGCAGGTTTCAGCCCCGCCGCCGCCAGGCCCGGGCACGAAGTACCGGCACTACAGCCAAAAGACTTCGCCTGGTCAATGTCGGCGGTCACATCCTGCTTATCCCGGAGCAGGGACAATTTGGATTCAGCGACATTAAAGACCATCTCTGAATTGCTCTGATACTCAGCAGAAGTCTGGATCCACAAGATGGCATTCATGCTGTCATGCTGGGCAGTACATCCTGCTGCAATCATAAAACAGAGAAATAGCGCCAAATTTGTTTTCATGGATAGCATAGTTTGTTCACTCAAAAAAAGGCGACCATCGGCCGCCTTTTGATTACCGAACCATAATTTACCAACCGGTGACTTCCTGTAGTGTCTTACCGATATCAGCAAGGCTCTTCACGGTATTGACACCAGCGGCCTGAAGGGACGCAAATTTTTCATCTGCGGTTCCCTTACCTCCAGCGATAATTGCACCCGCATGCCCCATACGCTTGCCAGAAGGCGCCGTAACACCAGCGATATAGCCGACGACTGGCTTGGATACATTTGATTTGATGAACTCGGCGGCTTCTTCTTCTGCCGTTCCTCCAATCTCACCTACCATGACAATCGCTTCAGTCTGTGGATCATCTTCAAACATGCCAAGGATATCGATGAAGTTGCTACCAGGAATGGGGTCACCACCAATTCCAACACAGCTACTTTGCCCAAACCCAAGATCGGTTGTTTGCTTAACAGCTTCATAGGTCAGCGTGCCCGAACGAGAAACAATACCGACTTTTCCCGGAAGGTGAATATCGCCAGGCATGATACCGATCTTGCATTCACCCGGGGTAATAACACCAGGGCAGTTAGGCCCAATCAGGCGAACACCCTGCGCATCCAGGCTTGCCTTAACAACAAGCATATCCAGTGTCGGTACTCCTTCCGTAATACATACGATGAGCTCGATACCGGCAGCAGCAGCTTCGAGCATTCCCTCTTTCGCGAAAGGCGCTGGTACATAGATCACAGATGCCTGCGCACCGGTGGTCTCGACAGCTTCCCGAACGGTATTGAATACCGGCAGACCTAGATGTTCCTGGCCACCCTTACCCGGTGTAATACCGCCAACCATCTTCGTGCCATACGCCATGGACTGTTCAGAGTGAAGCGTTCCCTGGGACCCGGTAAAGCCCTGACAAATAACCTTCGTGGATTTATCAATCAAAATACTCATTATGCACCTCCTGCCGCTTTTACTACCTGTTCAACTGCGTCAGTAAGACTCGTTGCTGCAATAATATCTACATCACTTTTAGCGAGGGTCTTTACGCCCAGCGCCGCATTATTTCCTTCAAATCGGACGACCACAGGAACGCTGACACCTACATCCTTGACCGCGCCAATGATCCCCTCGGCGATGATGTCGCACCGCACGATTCCCCCAAAGATATTGATCAGCACCGCTTTCACGCCTTCGTCGGAAAGAATAATTTTGAAGGCTTCGCTAACTGCTTCCTTGTTGGCGCCGCCACCAACATCCAGGAAGTTGGCAGGTTGCCCGCCATGAAGTTTCACGAGGTCCATTGTTCCCATTGCCAAACCTGCGCCATTAACCATGCAACCGATGTTACCTTCGAGAGCGACATAGTTGAGGTTGAACTCTGACGCATGGTTTTCCCGTTCGTCTTCCTGGGAATGGTCTCGCATTTCACCAATCTGTTTTTGCCGGTAAAGCGCATTACTGTCTATAGACAATTTTGCGTCCAGACAGTGAATGTCGCCATCGGTAGTAACAACCAGCGGGTTAATTTCGATCAGTGCAATGTCGCATTCGTCAAATAACCTGGCAAGTTTCATAAACACACTGGCGAACTGATTGACCTGCTTGCCCTTGAGCCCCAGCTCGAAAGCGATATCCCGGCCCTGGTAGGGGCTCGCACCCGTCATAGGATCGATTGTTGCCCGTAGAATTTTTTCCGGTGTTTCCTCTGCAACTTTCTCAATTTCCACGCCCCCCTCGGTTGAGGCCATGAACGTTACGCGCTGCGTAGAACGATCAATTACCGCGCCAAGGTACAACTCACGTTCGATGTCAGTGCAAGTTTCAACGTATATCTTGCTCACGGGCTGACCTTTCTCATCCGTTTGAAATGTCACAAGATTGGTGCCGACAAGACGGTTCGTAAACTCGCGAATCTCATCCTCCGAGCTGACCAGTTTCACACCCCCGGCTTTCCCCCGGCCACCGGCATGGACCTGGGCTTTAATCACCCATTTGTCACCGCCTATTTCTTTCGCTGCCGCTACAGCTTCATCCGCGGTGTCTACAGCGATACCCTGGGAGACAGGCAATCCATACTCAGCGAATAGCTGCTTGGCCTGGTATTCATGAAGGTTCATACAATCTGATCCTGTTTAATTTAAAAATAGTGTGTGAATCAATCGATTAAAATCTATTTTTTTCGTTTTCGGTTGGCGATATGAATCGCGTGACCTGATACTGCAAGAGCGGCCTCATGCAATCCTTCGGACAGCGTGGGGTGCGCGAACATTGTAAGCCCAAGGTCTTCTGAGCTGGCACCGAATTCCATGGCGATTACAGCCTCAGCAATCATTTCCGACGCATGCGCACTGATGATATGCACGCCAAGAAGCCGGTCAGTAGCAGCATCAGCGATAACTTTAACCAAGCCGGCCGTATCGTTATTCGCCATCGCCCTGCCACTGGCAGCCATTGGAAAACTTCCCACCTGGTAGTTCACACCGGCGGCTTTAAGCTCCTGTTCAGTTTTTCCGACCCATGCGATTTCGGGGTGGGTATAAACAACGGAAGGTACCAGGTCGTAATTCACAAGGTTTTTCTGCCCTGCAATTCTCTCCGCAACCATAATGCCCTCTTCCATGCCTTTGTGGGCAAGCATCGGTCCTCGAACAACATCACCCACAGCATATACGCCCGGGGCCTCGGTCACGCAAACATCACTGACAGGAATGAACCCTCGATCATCCAGCGAGACCCCAGAATCAGGGGCTAACAGCCCTTCTGTATAGGGGCGTCGCCCGACCGCAACAATCACTTTGTCAAAGACTTCCTTTTTGTCACCTTCTGCATCGGTATAGATCACCGTGACTTTTTTGCCTTTTACTTCAGAAGCCGTCACCCGGGCGCCAAGCCGAATATCCATGCCCTGCTTCTTAAATTGTTTTGCAGCCTCTTTACCAACCTGCTTATCTGCTGCTGGCAGGAAATCTTCGAGCGCTTCAAGAACCACAATCTCTGAACCGAACCTGTTCCAGACACTACCCAACTCGAGGCCGATGATGCCTGCGCCAATCACACCCAGACGTTTGGGCACGGCTGTAAAATCCAATGCTCCCGTCGAGTCAACGATCAGGCCATCGGTGAGCGGGCAAGGTGGAATATTAATAGGTACCGAACCCGTGGCAATAATCACGTGTTCCGCAACCAATTCCTCTGCCTTTCCATCGTGAGCAGTGAACGCCACTTTTCGTCCTGCACGCAGTACGGCCATACCTTCAAATGTGGTGACACCATTACTCTTGAGCAGTCCCTGCACACCCTTCGTCAGGTTGCCGACCACTTCATCTTTCTTCGCAATCACCGTCGGTATGTCAGCCGTGACGCCCTTAACCTTGAGACCGATATCACCCAGGTGATCACGGGTATCAACAAACTTGTGGGAAGCCTCAAGCAACGCTTTCGAAGGGATACAGCCAACATTCAGGCAGGTGCCTCCATAGGCGGGCGCATTCTCCTTATTAAGCCACTTCTCGACAATGGCAGTGTTTAGCCCAAGCTGGGCAGCTCGTATTGCCGCGTGGTAACCCGCAGGTCCTCCGCCAATAACAATGACATCAAAGTTCAACGACATAGCTCGTTTATCCTCGCAATAGCGGTGAGTTTAGAGATCCAGCAGGATCCTTGCGGGTTCTTCCAGAAAATCTTTAAGCGTCACCAGGAACCTGACCGCTTCCTGCCCATCGATTAACCGGTGGTCATAGGACAAAGCCACATACATCATCGGGCGAATCACTACCTCGCCATTAACAGCAACAGGACGTTCCTGGATTTTGTGCATCCCCAGGATACCCGTCTGCGGTGGATTCAGAATCGGCGTTGAAAGCAGCGATCCGAAGGTTCCTCCATTTGAAATCGTGAATGTACCACCTGTCATATCCTCGATCGAGAGCTTGCCTTCCTGGGCTTTCTTACCGAACTCCCGAACCTGGTCCTCAAGCTCGGCAATGGTCAGGCTATCGGCTTCTCTTATCACCGGTACCACCAACCCCCTGGGAGAACCCACCGCAACGCCAATGTCCTGGTAACCATGGTACACAATATCGCTACCGTCAATTGACGCGTTGACCGCTGGAAACCGTTTCAACGCTTCAACACTTGCTCTGATAAAAAAGGACATAAACCCTAGCTTGGTACCATTGTGGAATTTGGCAAAATCATCTTTGTATCTGGCGCGCAGGTCCATGATCGCCTGCATATCAATTTCATTAAACGTCGTCAGCATGGCTGCTGTTTGCTGCGCCTCAACTAGCCGGCGAGCGATACTGGCTCGCAACCTGGTCATCGGCACCCGTCGCTCTATTCTTTCATTATCAATCGTGCTGGGCAGACCCGACATGGTGGTAGATGCAATTTTTTCTTTCTGGCCCTCAAGTTGCGCTACGACTTTCAAAATATCTTCCTTGGTGACCCTCCCGCCCTTACCGGTTCCCTCGATACGGGTAACATCAATTTCGTTCTCATCAGCCATTTTTTTGGCCGCTGGGCTCGCAATTGTTTCTGCTGAAGGCGCCTCGTCGGTTGAAGATTGAACCACCGGCACCGCTGCAGCCGGTGCTGCATCATCTGGCGCTGCCACAGCCACTTCACCAGCTTCGAATTCACCCAGGACTTCTTCCGCGAGAACAGTGTCTCCTTCGGCCTTATGAATGACGGTAAGCATCCCATCTGAAGGGGCAACTACCTCCAACACGACCTTGTCTGTCTCTATATCAACGAGAACCTGGTCACGTCGCACGGCTTCACCCACGGCAACATGCCACACCGCCACTTCACCATCTGCGATTGATTCAGGAAACTGAGGTGCTTTAATTTCTATCATAATTAATTCTCATTAGTTCCACTCAGGGCATCGCGCACCAGTTGTTTTTGCTGCCTCACATGCAAAGACATATAACCTGCCGCAGCGGCCGCAGATGCCTCACGCCCCGAGTAAGCAAGGTAAAGGTCCGGGAATACCCGATGCAAAACCCGACGCATATGATGCTGGCTTGCATACCATGCACCCTGGTTCATTGGTTCTTCCTGGCACCAGACAGCATGTTTAATGTTTGGGTACATCTTCAGCGTGGCCTGCATGTCCACCTCCGGAAACGGGTACAGTTGTTCGATTCGAACAATTGCAAGATTGTGAATTCCATCTGCGACCCGTTGCTCATGCAAGTCGTAATAAACCTTGCCGCTACAGAACACGATTCGCTCAATTTTCGAGGCATCTTCCGAATGAAAGTCACCTATAAATGTCTGGAACGCCCCACCCGTAAAGTCTTCTAGATCTGAAACAGCTTCTTTATGCCTTAAGAGACTTTTCGGTGTCATCACAATTAGTGGCTTACGAAGTGGGCGAATAGCCTGGCGCCGTAACAGGTGAAACATCTGCGCCGGGGTTGTCGGCACACACACCTGGATGTTGTGTTCTGCTGACAGCTGCAGGTATCGTTCTAACCTCGCTGAACTGTGCTCTGGTCCTGCGCCTTCGTATCCGTGAGGTAATAACATCGTGAGACCAGAGAGTCGCGCCCACTTGTGTTCACCAGAAGCGATAAACTGGTCAATAACCACCTGGGCACCATTCGCAAAGTCTCCGAATTGAGCTTCCCAGATCACCAGGGTGTTTGGACTAGTACCCGAATAACCATACTCAAATGCTAGCACCGCTTCTTCTGAGAGAAATGAGTCATAGAGATAGAACCGATTGGGCTCTTTCTCCAGGCTGGCGAGAGGAATTAACGTTGTGCCTTCCTTCTGGTCATGCAACACCGCATGCCGGTGCGCGAAAGTTCCTCTGCCCACGTCCTGGCCAATCAGCCTTATACTGAAGCCCTGGTCCAGCAAGGTCGCGTAGGCCATGATTTCACCAAAGCCCCAGTTGCTTGGCAAATCTCCGGCACCCATTTTGCGCCGATCTTCAACGATCTTTTCTACCTGTTTTTGCAGCACGAAACCTTCGGGCATTTCGTTCAGTTCGCGAGCAATTTCCTTGAAACGGTCCACGCCACACGTGGTATCTGACGGAATATCCCAGTCATGGCCAAGGTACGGCGTCCAGTCAACATGCATGGAGGTATCAGGCTTGGTCAAAAAATCCCAGGCGACAGCTTTACCCTCATCTAATGCATCACGATAGCCTTCGATACGAGCCTGGTAATCCGAAGCATCAATAGCACCTTCAGCAATGATCTTGTCTGAGTAGAGCGTCTGCGTAGTTGGGTGCGTCCGAATTTTGTTGTACATCACCGGTTGAGTGACCGCAGGCTCATCGCCTTCGTTATGTCCACGCCTGCGATAACAAACGATATCGATGACGACGTCCTTCTTGAATTCCATCCTGTAGTCGAGGGCAAGCTGCGACACAAACACAACCGCTTCGGGATCGTCTCCATTCACATGAAATACAGGCGCTTGCACCATCTTGGCTACTTCTGTGCAGTAGTGCGTCGACCGCGCATCCGCTGGATCACTAATCGTGTAACCAATCTGGTTGTTGATAACGATGTGAACTGTACCACCTGTATAGAAGCCACGAGTCTGCGACATCTGGAAGGTTTCCATCACAACGCCCTGCCCGGCAAAAGCAGCGTCACCGTGCACGTTGATCGCAAGGACTTTCTCACCCTGGGTGTCTTGTCTTCTGTCCATTCTCGCACGAACAGAACCGACGATAACCGGCGCAGATATTTCCAGGTGCGAAGGGTTGAAGCCAAGGGCCAGGTGCATCTCTCCTCCCGGCGTCATCAGGTTGGATGAGAAACCCTGGTGATACTTCACATCACCAGAACCGAACCCAGGCGTGTACCTGCCTTCGAATTCATCAAAAAGTTCAGCAGGGTCTTTGCCTAAAAGGTTGACCAGAACATTAATTCGTCCACGGTGTGCCATACCGATCACCGTCTCGACGACCCCCGAAGAGCCCGCGCGGCGAATCATTGCCCCAAGGCAGGGTATAAAAGACTCACCACCTTCGAGGCCAAATCGTTTGGTTCCCGGATATTTGGTACCGAGGTATTTTTCAAGACCTTCGGCGGCGATCAGTCGATCAAGAATTCTTCGCTTAACGCCATCGCTAAACGAAGGCTTGGACCGGGCGCTCTCCATCCGTTGCTGAACCCACATCTGTTCAGCCTCATCAGAGATGTGCATGTACTCTGCACCGATGGATGCGCAGTACGTACTCTCCAGTACTGCTATTATGTCTTTAAGTGGTGCTTCGCTCTGGCCGAAGAAAACATCTCCCGTCTGAAAACCTGTGTCCAGATCGGCGGCAGAGAGTTTGTGGTATTCAAGTTCCAGTAGTGGAACCTGCAGGGGACCCTGGAGACCGAGCGGGTCCAGATTAGCCTTAAGATGTCCCATTCTTCGATAGCCGCTAATGAGTTCACTAACGGCAAATTGTTTTCGCTCATGATCAGCGTGAACACTGCTGGCAGAGACCGGCACAACACGCGCCTGGTTCTTGGCCAACAACAAGAAATGGTTGCGAACGGTACCATGGGAGATATCCGGCGCGTCAGCGCCTTCCACCTTCGGCAAGGATTCGAAGTAACTTCGCCATTGGTCTGGAATTTCAGCAGGATCTACCAGAAACTTCTCGTAGAGATCCTCTACGTATGAGGCATTGCCAGCGGATATATGGCCTGAACGCCACATACGATCCATCACACCATCTACCATCCCGTTACCTCGTACTAATGGGGACTACTCCGAGAGGCAGATTGTACAGGCATTAAAACGGGCTGGACAGGGTCTGGTGCCTAGTAGAGCGCTATATGGCTCTCTTGAGCAGCATGTTACGAATATGCCCAATAGCACGAGTGGGGTTCAATCCTTTAGGGCAGACAGAAACGCAATTCATGATGCCACGACAGCGAAAAACACTGAACGGGTCTTCGAGATCTGCGAGGCGTTCTTCAGTTGCCGTATCCCGACTGTCAGCAAGAAACCGATAAGCCTGAAGTAATCCCGCTGGACCAATGAATTTATCAGGATTCCACCAGAACGAAGGACACGAAGATGAACAGCACGCGCAAAGAATACATTCATACAGGCCGTCAAGCTTTTCACGCTCTTCCGGTGACTGGAGTCGCTCCCGACCCGGCGCCAGTTCATCATTCAATAGATAAGGTTTAATCTTTTCATACTGCTTGTAAAACTGGTCCATATCGACGACCAGATCACGAATCACAGGTAATCCCGGCAGCGGTTTGATGGTAAGTTTGCCGCCCCGGACTACTTCAGAGAGTGGTGTAACACACGCCAGGCCATTTTTGCCATTCATGCTGACACCATCTGACCCACAGACCCCTTCGCGACAGGATCGACGATAGCTCACCGATGGGTCTTTTTCCTTGAGCAATTCAAGGACATCCAGCACCATCAAGTCGCGTCCACCCGGGATCTCAAGATCGAAGTCCTGGATGTAGGGTTCTTTATCCGCATCCGGATTGTAGCGATATACACTTACCTGCATATTAATTCCTGTTGTCTCTATCGAACCCTAATAGGTTCTTTCCATTGGTTCGAAGGTGGGAACTGTCTTCGGATCAAAGTTAACGTCCCGCTTGCTCAATGTTTTGGTATTGGGATCAAAGATGGAATGACACAACCAGTTTTCATCGTCCCGCGTCTGGAAATCATCACGAGCATGAGCACCGCGACTTTCCCTGCGTCCCGCAGCACTGATGGCAGTTGCTTCGGCAATCTCCAGCAGATTGTCAAGTTCCAGCGCCTCAAGGCGTGCAGTGTTAAAAGCTCGTGAATCGTCATTAAGCGATGCCTTTCCAATTCGCTCCCGTAATTCTTCAAGCTTCTTAATACCCTCCTGCATAGGCGCTTCTTTACGGAAGACACCGAAGTTTAGCTGCATACATTGCTGTAGTTCTTTCTTTAGCATTGCCGGTGATTCGCCATCGCCTTTTGAGTTATCCCAACGATTCAGCCGTACCATCGATGCTTCAAGGTCAGATTCCGATGCTTCCCCTGAATCCATGCCCTGTGCCAGCGCATCGGTAATATGGAGGCCTGCGGCTCGTCCGAAGACAACAAGGTCGAGCAGAGAGTTTCCGCCTAGTCGGTTCGCACCATGAACAGAGACATTCGCTGCCTCACCCACGGCATACAGCCCGTCCACTATCTGATCGTTACCACTCGCATCAATTGTAATCGCCTGGCCATGAACATTCGTTGGTAGCCCCCCCATCATGTAGTGACAGGTTGGTACAACAGGAATAGGTTCCTTCACCGGATCAACATGAGCAAAGGTCTTAGACAGCTCGATAATACCCGGCAATCTTGAATGAAGAATTTCTTCACCCAGGTGGTCCAGCTTCAGCAGCACGTGATCGCCGTTCTCACCTGCACCGCGACCTTCCAGTATTTCAAGGACCATGCTTCTTGCGACAACATCTCGGCCCGCCAGGTCTTTCGCATTCGGCGCATAACGTTCCATGAAACGTTCACCATCTTTGTTAATCAGGTAACCGCCTTCACCACGACAGCCTTCTGTGACCAAAGTACCTGCACCAGCAATCCCCGTGGGATGAAACTGCCACATTTCCATATCCTGAACAACGTATCCGGCGCGAAGTGTCATGCCTGTACCATCACCGGTATTCATCAGTGCATTGGTCGTTGACTGGTAGATTCGACCCGCCCCGCCGGTCGCAAGGACAGTTGCTTTTGCCTTAATGTAATGAAGTTCACCGGTTTCCATGCAAATTGCAGTTACACCAACGACTGCACCGTTTGAATTCTTGACCAGATCAACGGCGAACCATTCGCTGAAAAAGACTGAACCCGCTTTCAGGTTCCCCTGATAGAGGGTATGCAGTAAAGCATGACCCGTTCTGTCGGCCGCTGCACAGGTTCTGGCAGCCTGGCCACCCTTACCATAATCTTTGGACTGACCGCCAAAAGGTCGCTGGTAGATTCGGCCTTTCTCCGTTCGGGAAAACGGCAAGCCCATGTGTTCCAGTTCGTACACGGCTTCTGGTCCGACACTACACATATATTCAATCGCATCCTGGTCACCGATGTAATCTGACCCCTTTACGGTGTCATACATATGCCAGCGCCAGTCATCGTCAGGGTCATCACTGGCGATGGCGCAGGTAATTCCTCCCTGGGCGGATACGGTATGTGATCGGGTTGGGAATACTTTTGAAATAACGGCAGTTTTACTACCTGACTCTGCCAGCTGCAGTGCAGCCCGCATTCCCGAGCCACCACCACCAATGATAATGGCATCAAATTCAAGAACAGGAATGTCGCTCATACTAGTTGTTTCCCCAAAGAATATTGATACCCCAGATCAGATAGGCCGCAATAATAAGTACACAACCAACCTGATAAATAAATCTTAATGTCGTCGCCCCTGAACCGAGCGTGTGTTCTCGTAGGTAGTCAGAGCCGATGGTCCACATTCCAATCCATGCATGTGCGCAAGTAGATAAAACAGCCAACATGGTGAATACCTGCATACCGGTGTTGTTGAAAAAGCCAGACCAGGTCTCAAAATCCAGACCAGGGTTAAGCACAACAAAACCGAAGATACACACGGTGTAAGCGGCGAGCACCAGTGCACTCACTCGCTGGATAAGCCAATCAGAAACACCGTTTCGGCTCATATTAACAACTTGAGTAACCATCACGAGTTCCTTATATAACCCAGACAGCGGCAAGCGCTATCAGGATTGCTGAGAAGAAAAGTGTTGTTTTGGCGGCAAACTGGGCGCCCTCGAGTGTTTCGCCAACACCCATATCCATCAATAAATGCTTAATCCCGGCAACAAAATGATAACCAAGAGCTGAAAGCAGGCCCCAGGTAATCACCTTCCCCAGAGGGCTGATCATCATTTCCTTTAAGGAAATGAACCCTTGTTCACTGGATAGCGATAAATCCAGTGCATAGAGCATGAATGCAACGCCAATAAAAAGAACCACTCCAGCCACACGATGCGTGATGGAACTTATCGCGGTGATGGGCCATCTGAATGACAGCAAATCGCCAATGCCTACATTGATCGGACGAGAATTTTGTTTCACTGATATTTACTCTACTTATAATTAGGGATTATCCACAGGGTCTGCAACTCTCAATCCCGTGAATCCGCCAAAGCGCGCACATAATAGTGAGTTTGCCCTAAAAAAACAAACCAACAACCCGCAAAAAGGGCCGCTGTACAAGGCTTTACAAGGCTATCCCGTTTTGCTTTCATAGGCTGCCTTCTCCGGGGGGACCCACATCCCAGCGTCGTTAAAGTATCAGCAACCTTAATCGGAAAATTAGAATGTTTAATCCTCAAGCATCACGATTCAGCAGATCATTAACGACATAGAACGTCAGTTAGCCGCCACGTTGGCGAAGAAATTTTGGAGCAGTAAAGATGGTACAAAAAGTAGAAATCGTCATCGATGGTAAGTCCGTTGAATTACCGGTAATGGAGGCAAGTGAAGGCCTCAATGTAATCGACGTCCGTGGAATCATAAAAGAAGGGCTTTTCACCTTCGACCCGGGTTTTCTGTCTACCGCAAGCTGCGAATCAAACGTGACATATATAGATGGAGACAATGGAATACTGCTCTATCGAGGCTATGAAATTGCCCAGCTCGCAGAAGGCTCCAGTCACATGGAAGTCTGCTATCTGTTGCTGAACGGTGAGCTACCCGAAAAATCCCAGCTCTCCCAATTTACAAAAGATATTAACGATCGAATGCCTGTCGACGAACACTTCCAGCACATATTTGATGGCTTTACGAAGAATTCACATCCCATGTCTATGGTGTGCGCCGCGATTGCCGGGCTGGCATCACTGCAACACGACTCACTGGACATCAGCGACCCCGCCTACAGAAAGGAAGCAGCTTTACAGCTAATAGCCAAGATTCCGACTATTGCAGCGATGGCTTACAAAAAGTCGATTGGGGATGAGTTCATTGCTCCGGACCCCAGTCTAAGCTATGCAGAAAACTTCCTGCACATGTGTTTCGGCAAAAAAGGCGAGAAACCCAATGTCTCTTCTACCCTGTCTGCCGCCATGGACAGGATATTCATCCTGCATGCCGATCATGAACAGAACGCGTCCACCTCGACCGTCCGAATGGCAGGTTCAACCGAATGTAATCCGTTTGCTGCTATCGCCGCGGGCACTGCTGCTTTATGGGGGCCATCCCATGGCGGCGCGAACGAAGCCGTACTCGACATGCTGGTTGAAATTGGTGATGAATCAAATATCGAGGA
>Ga0206678_10000564_pt1 | contig 23977 bp, 26 predicted proteins | sample M180m12015metaG_FD_155453 | JGI IMG/M metagenome (GOLD analysis project Ga0206678, IMG submission 155453) | Ammonia-oxidizing marine archaeal communities from Monterey Bay, California, United States - M1 80m 12015 | ecosystem: Environmental > Aquatic > Marine > Intertidal zone | place: USA... | reverse complement strand
AATTATAATTATTACCCTTTTAGGCACAGCCTTTAAGGTTTTTTATACTGGTAAATTTGAAAAACTATCCCTGCTTATTTATTTAGCCATGGGCTGGTTAATAATTTTGGACTTTAATACAGTTCTAGCTCTAATTGAATTTAAAGGAATTCTTTTAATGATTGTTGGGGGCCTACTCTATTCTATTGGCACAATTTTTTATTCTCTGCAAAAATTGAAATACACTCATGCTATTTGGCATGTATTTGTTCTAGGTGGGAGCATTTCACACTATTTTCTTGTTTTGTATTATATTATATAAAAGGTTTTTATGTAAATTGTTCTAAACAAAAGGCTAATCCTATTATTATGAAACCCGTTTATCTTATTTTATTTATTGGCAGCATGATTGCTGCCAACTCTACCTATACAGAGATGCAAGAAAATACTCCCTCTGAATGGCAGTCGTTATTTGATGGCAAAACCCTAGACGGATGGGAGCCAAAAATTAGAGGAAGAAAACTAGGAGAAAATTTTAAAAACACATTTAGGGTTAAAGATGGGGCTATAGTAGTTGCATATGATGAATATGAAAGTTTTGACCACAGATACGGTCATTTATTTTATACAAAAAAGTCATTTAAAAATTATCATTTGAAGCTTGAGTATAGGTTTATTGGAGATCAAGCTCCAGACGGACAAGGGTGGGCAACAAAAAACAGCGGGGTAATGCTGCACAGTGAAGACCCGTCTACCATGTTGATTCAACAAAGGTTCCCTGTAAGTGTAGAAGGTCAATTTTTAGGAGGCCTTAATGCTGGATCAAGACCAACAGCGAATATGTGCTCTCCAGGAACGGAGGTAGATATAAACTCAAAAATGGCAAAAAACCATTGTGTTTATTCTAATTCAAAAACCTATCATGATGAGAGATGGGTAAGCGTTGAGTTTATTGTTTATTCAGATTCTTTAATTCACCATATTGTAGAAAAAGAGAGAGTAATGACTTATACAAATATTAGAATAGGAGGAGGATATTTGTTTCCAAGGCATAAAGACAAAATAGGAACACCTTTAAAAGAAGGATATATTGCTCTTCAGTCAGAAAGCCACCCGATAGAATTTAAAAATATAAGAATAAAGGAAATTTTAGATTAATGCTAATGAAAATAAGAGAAGCTAAAATGTCTGATCTTGACAATCTCTCAGTTTTATTTAACTCTTACAGAATGTTCTATGGAAAAGAATCTGATTTAAAAGTTGCAAATCAATTCCTAAGATCAAGAATTCAAGAAAAAAATTCTAAAATATTTGTGTGTGATGTTAATAATAATTTAACTGGATTTGCACAGCTATATCCATTATTTTCATCAACAAGGGCAAGTAAATATTGGTTATTAAACGACTTGTTTGTAGATACACAAGAAAGAGGGAAGGGTTATTCCAAACAATTAATTAATGAAGCTAAAAAACTTGTTTTAAACACAAATGCTTGTGGAATGATGCTAGAAACTGAAAAAAATAATAAAATTGGAAATAGTTTATATCCGAGTGTTGGTTTTAAGATAAATAGATTATCAAATTTTTACGAATGGACACCTAATTAATTGAATTTTTTCTCAATACTTCACCTGCTTTAATGTTTTGAAATTCCCCATTATCAATAGCAACAGAACCATTTACTAGCACATAATAAATTCCCTCAGAATATTGATGTGGATTCTCAAAAGTTGCCTTGTCGATTATTGTGTTTTTATCAAATATTGTAATGTCTGCAAACATACCCTTTTTTATTGCGCCTCTGTTTTTTATTCCAACTGTTTGCGCAGGCAACAATGACATTTTATAAACAGCCTCTTCTAATGAAAGAATTTTCTTGTCTCTAACAAAATGCCCAAGAACCCTTGGAAATGTTCCGTACCATCTTGGATGGGGGTGACCTTCTCCGGGAACAACCAGTCTCCCATCAGAAGCTATCATTGTTAAAGGGTGTTGCATTATGTTTTCTACATCCTTTTCGTCCATTGCATGAAATATTGCAGAGGCCCCTCCATTTAACTGAGCTTTAATCACAAGCTCTGCACCATTTTCAACACTAGGGGTTAGCCCTAAACTTTTTGCCCAGTATTTTAACGTTTTTCCTTCTAGGGTTTTATTCCATGAAACTTTTGCAAACTGAACACGATCAAGGTCGTTACCTCCTCTATCATTAAGGATATTAAATTCTATACCTTTTTTAATGCTGTCTCTCGTTGAGGCGTCTTCTGTTCTTTTTATAAATTCCTTTTGACCACCTGCTCTTGCCCAAGAAGGAATTAAAACAGAGATTCCGGTATAACTGGCATCATAAGGATACTGGTCAATCGAAATTTTTAATCCAACCGTTCTTGCGGAATCTACAAGAGACAATGTTTGCGTACTTTTTCCCCACATAGGCTTTCCAATAACTTTATGGTGGGTAAGCACAACAGGTATATTTGCGTCCCGTGAAATTTTTATCGCCTCATTCACAGATTCTATTACGCCTAACCCCTCATCTCTAAGATGCGACGTATATACACCGTCTTTTTCTGAAGCTTTTTTTGAAAGCGCAATAACTTCTTCAACTTCTGAGAAACTTCCAGGAAGATATTTTAACCCAGTTGAAATTCCATAAGCGCCCTCATCCATTCCGGCGCTAATTTGACTTTTCATTTCATTTAATTCCTCTTTTGAAGGAGCTCTATTTTCAAGGCCCATAACATTTCTTCGAACAGTGTTATGGCCAACCAAATAGGCAACGTTCATTCCTACCCCAATTTGGTTTAAGGTGTCTAAAAATTCTCCAATAGGCCAGGGACTTGTTCCGTCTGGACCCCCTAAGCTTGTTGTTACCCCCTGCCTAACATGGCTCTCAGAGTTTGAAAGCCTTAATATAGGGTCTAAGTGAGCATGAACATCAACAAATCCAGGAGAAACAACCAAACCCTCAGCGTCAATATATCTTTTAGCTTCAGCGGACTTTAGGTTTCCAATTTTATGGATCTTGTTTCCAATAATCCCAATGTCTTTATAAACAGAGGCAGCTCCAGACCCATCAATTACCTCCCCGTTAAGAATTACTATGTCATATTCAGAAGGCGTGGTAATATGTTTTATAACAGAAACTAAAACAAGAATCCATACTATCTTATATATATATGAGAGTGTCTTCTGTGAAGAATTAGCCATTAATTAGAGGTGTTATTTTAAACAATATAATAAATAAGATTACTATACTTTTTTAAATCAATAAAAAGCATTGGATAGAGTTTTAAAAACAGCTATATTTAAACTATTATTTAAATAGATGAAAAAAATTGGCGCTATTGTTAAAGGGAAGTATTACTCTTTGACAGATGAACAAAAAGAATTGTTAATTAGATGGCGCGAACTTAAGGTTCAAAAAAAGAAGCTTTCGAAGAAAAGAAAGAAGGCAAATATTAAGCTGCAGTCAATCAAAGAAAAAATGGATTCTATAGATCTCAAGCAAAAGAAACTCAAGCCTTCTTTGAAAAAACTAAAAAAAGACTTTATCCCTACAGTCTCAATTGGCTATGACAAGAGGTGGTCTACATATATCTGTATAATAAAAATAAAAGGAGGGTCAAAATCTTTTTACTTAGGAAAACAGGAAGATATAAAAAAGAAGATAGGTGTTTTTTATAAAGATGATATTGAAAGCATGAACATAGATCTTTTAAAAAAGGAAACATTAAAGATTATTCGAAATGTTATAGGAGACTTCTTGTTAGACGCTTTTAATAAGGAGAAGCAAAAGGGTAAGAAAAAAATAAGTTTTGACAACATAGTCAATAGATATATTGATAAAGGTGACTGGGATTATTGGGTTAAAGAAAAAGAATAGTTTTAGAGGCACACCTAGGGGCACAAAAATATAAATTGTTAATTTAAGTTAAAATGAAAAAAATAGAGACGATTAGAATAGAATTTCCATCCTTATTAGTAAAAGATGAAAGGGGAAACCAGGTTGTTTACCTAGATGGTCCTGGAGGAACACAGGTCCCCACAAATGTAATAGAGAGCATCTCAGATTATTATAAGACATGCAACGCAAACAGTCATGGAGAGTTCCTTACAAGTAAAAAAACGGATGAAGTTATGGAAAGTATGAGGGAAAAGGCTGCAGTTTTTTTAGGCGCAGAATCAAAAAAATGTATTTCAATAGGCCAAAATATGACGACACTTAATTATAGCCTTGCAAGAGCATTTTCAAAACTATTTAAACAAGGGGATGAGGTAATAATTACAGAGCTTGATCATGAAGCAAATAGAGGCCCATGGAAAACGCTAGAAAATATTGGAGTTAAGCTCATAGATGTTAAACTTTTAAATGACGGAACTTTAGATTATGATGATTTTAAAAATAAAATAAATGAGAAAACCGTATTGGTTGCAATGGGCATGGCTTCAAATTCCATTGGGACCATTAATGACTTTATCCAAATAAAGGACTATTTAAAAAATTATAATTGCTTGCTTTTGTTAGACGCGGTTCATTATGCTCCACACTTTTCTATTAATGTTAAGGATTTAGGGTGTGATTTTTTACTATGCTCTGCATATAAGTTTTATGGCCCACATGTAGGACTGCTATACTCTAAGCCAGGCCTTCTTGAAAAAATCCAACCCGAACGGCTGATCGTCCAAGATCAGTTTGCGCCATTTATAATTGAAACTGGAACATTAAATCATGCTGCCTGTAATGGAGTTACTGCTGCCATAAATTTTATAGCTTCTTTAGGTAATGGAAAAACAGATAAAGAACAATTAATTGATGCATATAATAATTTGGGTCAACATGAATTTCAACTGGCATCTCATTTGTATTCTCAATTAAACGCTTTGAGTAAAATAAATGTTATTGGAAGAGATTTTAAATCTGCAAAAAGATCTCCAACCGTCTCTTTTGTTCATGATGACTTTACTGCCAATGAAATTTGTCAGAAGCTGGCTAAAGAAAACATTTGTGCTTGGGACGGACACTTCTATGCTCTAAAATCTATTCAAGCCTTAGGCTTGGAATCAAAAGGAGGTGTAACAAGGCTTGGAATCTCTGTATATAATACTCTGGAAGAAATTAATAGAACAGTTGAGATAATCTCTAAAATTTAAATCATCTAAGAAGGCCCTTCATCCAGTTTTTGAAATAATCTTGAACCTCTTTGTTTCCCAAATTAAGGTCTTGAATGTTTAGTGAAAAGATTTTAGGGTTGTTGTGAGCATTTTTCAGCAAATTTTCAAATGTACTCACCGACATCTTTTTAATATTATCTATTTCTTCAAGATTTGAGTTTGGCTTGAGCGCTGTGCCCCTGTTTTTTATCATCAAATGCCACCCGAGGCTATATGGCATGAACTGATCTTGATGTCTAAACTTATATTTAAGTTGATTTATTAGTGTTTGAGGGTTTTTTCTAAAGTAATCTTCGAAGACAGACTTTAGTAGTGGTCTTCCCGCATGGAAGGACCTAAAATACTTCTTGTTAAAACCAGCCATATTTGCTGAAACGGATTGGGAAAGATTATAGCTGGGTCTTTTTTTCAGAAATGGAAAAAATAATGCTGCTGCTTGTTTATGCCAAAGCGTGTTATAAGACCTTGACCATTCTCCCCTTAAGACAGGGTCACCGGACTCTGTATACCAGTCTTCTTTATCCGTTTTCTTTATAAGAAACATGTCGTCATTAAAATATATAAATCTTTCTGAAAGCCCAGGTGTCCTATGAAGTAAAGCATCAATACACCTCGGGTTGAATGTCGGGGTAAACTCCAAAAGGCCTTTAAAAATTTCTTTATGATCCACAATTTTAATTCTTGTGTCATTAATTTTATTTTTTTTTATAAACTCAGGGACCTGCCTGTCTGTTACTATGAAGATATTTCTAACAAAAGGGGCAAACTTAATGATTGACAGAATACAATAATATATCTCCCCAACTTGTTTGTATTTAACTCCCCCAACATATAATCTTTTGTTTTTTTCTAATGAGAGGGCATTAGACATCTTTCTTTGATGTAGCGGATCATTTCCGTCTACCCATGTTATTACTGCGTCTATAGGATTATTGTTCTCCATTTCTCTATTGGCTTCGGGATCAAACAAAATAAAATACTTTTTCCATTTTTACATCAAGAGCAGTAGAGATTTTTAGCCCTAGGTCTAAACCGGGAATATATTTATACCGTTCTATCGAGATTATTGTTTGACGGCTTACTCCAACAAGCTGTGCTAGATCCTCTTGAGTAAGGTTTTTTTGTTGACGAAAGTCTTTAATTCTGTTTATAAGCTTCATAAACACCTCAAAGATAATGAATTTTGTAAAACAAGCTTTACATTCTGTTAAGAAACTGTATAATGTAAAGCACACTTTACTTTATAATGTAAAGCATGCTTTACTTTGTTTTAATTCTCATAATTTTAGACAGTCTTTAAGCTAATTACAAGTTCAATATCATCGTAGATTAGTTTGTCTCCAAGATTTTGAAAGAATGTTCCTGATCTAAATTTAACATCATACTTAGATCTATCAAAAAATAAGCTTGCAGACCACCCTTCTTCTGATCTTATCATTTCAAATGAAACGGGATGAGTATAATTCTTTATCTTTAGCTCACCAAACACATTCCATTTTCCGTCTGAAATAATTTTAGAGCTTGCAATAGATAGCATTGCAGTTTGATAGGTTTCAACTGAAAAGAAATCATCTGATTTTAAATGCCCTTCTAGTCTGGCTTTTCTGTCACCTTGCATGTCCTGATTATTAATAGAGGTCATATCAACAACGAACTCACCACTAGAAATCAGTCCATCAACAACTTCAAATTCTCCTGAAACAAAATTTAGTGTTCCATAATGAACTTTAGTAGAAAGCTCTCTGCCTTTCCATGTAATGGAGCTTTGATCTGTTAGGAGAGTATAAACATTGTCTAACGTTTTAACACCATCTGTAGTAGCACGATTATCCTGACTTGAATTAGTATTACAAGAAGCTAGCGAGATAAGTACTATTGAAGTGAATAGCTTTTTCATATAATTTAAATTTTGCCAAAACAAAATAAAAGATTTAAAAATAGGATTAACGAATTCCTGTAACAATCAACGTTCCTTCCCACTTGTCTTTTTTCCCATGCCTCCAAGATTTTATGTCTATAAATCCAGCATTTTTAAAAAACATTCTCCACTCTTTTTCTGAAAACATCTTCATTATTGAAATAGAACAGTCTTCTTGCCAGCTATGGGAAGGAAGGTTTTCTTTATAAAAATCAATACCCATTATTAATCTTCCTCCAGATTTTATCCAATTATTATATATGTGCTGAATTAATAGTTCAGGGTTTTCAAAATAGTAAAACACCTCCATAGAATGAACTACATCAACTTTCTGTTCAGGCTTCCAATCCATAAGATCTGTAAAATAATAGTTGCTTTTAGCGTCTAATCTTTTTGCCTTTTCTACCATATCTGACGACCCATCAATTCCAATAGCACTTTTACAAGAAGGGTCTTTTGAAATATTTCGCACTACCCATCCATTTCCACACCCTGCATCAATAAAACTATAATTGTTTAATTCTTTTGTAGCAAACTCTATCATGTTTTCAACAGAAGAAGAATGATTTTTCTCCATCCCTTCGTCTTTTCCTGACCTCACCCAATTGCTAAATACGTTTATAGGAGTATCCAAGGCTTAGTTTATTTTAATTACTTCATGATTTCTTTCATCCCCACAGATTGAAACAATGTATAGGTTAGCATTATTACTATCATCCATCTGGGGATATACATTCTCTTTAATTAACTCATTTGCAAACGTTGGAGTTGTATCACTGTGACCAACAATTAAAACATTATCTCTTATAGTTGAGGTTAAAAATTCTTCATAATTAATTTTAGATGGAGAGTATATGCTTATTTCTAATTCATTTGAGTTAGTAAAAGGAAGAACCGTTTGCATAGTTCTTTTATAATTTGTAGAATATACTTTATCTATTTCTAAATCATTAAAATATTCTTGCCAAACAAGAGCTCGCTTTTTCCCAGCGTCATTCAGCTCAGGGTCTTTATTCTCAGGATCAAGTCGAACCTTTTCCGCATGTCTTATAAGATAATAAGTGCTACAATCGTCATTATAATTATTGCATGAGAAGAAAAGGATAAAAACAAATGGAAAAACTTTTTTCATTACAAGCTACCTATAAAATAATTCGTCGTTTAGTTATTACATAAAGAAGGTAAGCCAAAAGTAAAACAAAGAGCAGCCCAAATAAAATATAATATGGCCAGCCCCCAATAAGAAGTGGATTATCTACGCCTGGCAGCTCAGCAACATACATGTAGTTGGATCCAATGATAAAATTGATAGGCATTAAAATAATAACCAAGAGACTAATGTTAAAGAAAAGCCTTAACCATGACAGCCTAGTAAGCTGAGCCCCTTGATACATATACATATATAGGGGAATTAAAATAATTAGACTATGAGAGGAGTAATAGTTTATATACTCGCTTAATTGACCGTCAAACTGATTAATTTGCGGTGTTAACAGAGACATGAGACCGCCAAGTATTCCAGTGTAGTAAACAAACTCAAACCATTTCTTTTGTTTTTTTATAAATGGCAAAAAGCAGCATATCACAGTAGACATTGAGCATAAATGTAAAGGAAGGTTGTATTGTATGTTCCAAAAACCATTAAGAATATTTTTTAAATTTTCTCCAGTATATTCTATTATTAATAAGACACTCATTATATAGAGCAGATATTTTTTTTGCGATGCATTTAAATATTTTGCAAAAACTAACGGGGTTGCTATAAAGATTAAAGAGAAAGTAGACCAGGTTATCCACTCCTCGGAAAGAAATTCAACAACATAATAGGGAATAGGAGATTCTTGCATTCTGTCAAATGTAAAAAAATATTTTATCTATACTTAAGTAAGACTAAAATAAAACGAGTCTCTTAATAATTCTAAACTTTTAGGCACTGCCGTTTCTGCATTTTCATTCCCCTCAAACTCTAAAGAGATGTATCCACGATAATTATTCTCTCTCATTAGGTCGCCAATTGCAGGATAATCAATATTTATTTCGTTGAAAGCAGGCCACTTAGCACCACCAAAATATGTTTTCGCTTGAATAAGACATGTGTGGGGAGCAAGCTCTTTTAACTGCTCTTCACGATTATCAAAAAAGTTTCCAGTATCAAGAGTAACCTTTAGCCAAGGGCTATTAATTTCATCAACAATCCTCATTACTCCCCGTGAGGTTAGGCCAAGCCCCCAATGATTTTCTAGCCCTAATACTACGCCGCATTTTTCAGCAGTGGGAATACATTTTTCAATTGAATCTATAACCCATTTAAAACCATCATCTTCAGTATAACCATCAATAACAGATTCAACACCTTTATTATCCATAAGAACATCAAACTCAGATTTGTTCCCTTGAGGCTGCGTGGTTCCCCATCGACCTGTATTAATTCTAATAGTTGGTATCCCAAGAGAATAAGCAACTTCTATTTGATGCTGAGTTAATTTGATATTTTCTAACCTTTTGTTTTTATCTGGACTCACAAAGCTTTGATGAGTGGAAAGGCCCATTATGTCGAGACCAGAATGAAAAGCATGTTTTTTAATTTTTTGTAGATAGGAGTTTTCTTCAGACTCCATTTGTATTAATAAAAGCTCTATGCCATCAAAACCATATTCTGCAGATTTATCGATACAATATTCTATAGGGGTTTCCCTGCCATTAAATTGCCAATAAGAATAAGTTGAAACCCCAATAGGGTTTCTCTTCATTCCTAAAGGAATATTTTTACTTTGTTTATTTGGAGTGTTCTCACATCCTATAAATGCACTACCTACGCTTCCAGCAGCAACTGTTTTAATAAAAGACCTTCTGTTTTTCATCTGAGTTCGTTTTTTTTTTAAATTTACACAAATCATAAATCAATATAATATGAAAACAATAAAATTATTTGGAGCCTTATTATTTACCATGATAATGTCGGCTCAATCAGAAACTGTAATGAATTTATCATACCTAGATGTTCCTATCCAAAAAATAGGAAGATTTATGGAACTGCATGAACAAGTAACAAACATGCAACTTGGAGACAAGAGAACCCTAACAGGGCAGTGGGTTGTTAGCCATTATTATGGATCTGGCCCTACGATTGTGGTTCAAGATAATTATTCTTCTGCAGAAGATGCTGTAAATGATGATCCTTGGATCCATGTTGGAGAGAAATGGGAGGCTGCTTCTGAAGAAGAGAGAAAAGAGATGCAAAGTATTGTCTCTGAATATACATCATTTTGGAATGGCCATACAGACGAAATGAGAAGAGTCGACTGGGCAAACAATCATATCGTTGGAGAAAATATAGATTCGAGTGGATATTTTATTTTGGTACTAGGAAAATATAATACCACAGGAAATCAAGGAGCTATGGCTCAGGCTTATCATGATTGGGTAACCATCCCTACAGTTGAAGCAGGCGTTGGAATGTTTGGGAATTTTAGCTTTCATCTTACCGGCTCAGGATCTGATGTGCTGGTAGCTACAGGCTATAAAAATATGCATGATTTTGCAACTAGTTTAGAAAATGCATCTTCTGGACCAGCTGAAGCTAGACAAAAATTTTGGAGTTTAGTAGAAGGTGACCATGAGGATCAAATTTATATTCATCAAGGACACATATCAGGCGGAAAATTTGTTCGAGCAAAATCAAACAACTAATATTTTAAATAAAAAATTATGAAAAAAATATTCACAATTATTATAGCTTTAGCTACAACAGCAATAAGCGCACAACAAGTTGGAAGCTTCACGTATCTTGATGTTCCAACTCAAGAGATCGGAAAATTTATTAAGCTTCACAAACAAGTTACCGATATGACTATAGAAAACAGAGAATTTAAAAATCATTGGCTTTTAACTCATTTTCAAGGAACTGGTGCAAACGTCGTAATATGGTCAAACTATCCGACTGTAGAAGATGTATATAACGACAGCGCATTAGATGCAATTGGTAAAACATGGCAAAGCCTTGAGGGTGAAAGAAAAGATAGATTTGAGAAATTAGTAACAGAATATTTGTCATATTGGACTGGCCATACTGATGAGATTAGAACAATAGATTGGGAGAATAATGTTAGGCATTCAGAAGACATGGATTGGGACACTCCTTTCTTTGTTTTATTTGGCAATTATCAGACAACAGGCAATACAGAACTTGCTGGAGATGCTTATAATAAGTGGCTAACTTTCCCTGGTATTGAAGATGGATCTGTTCAATCAGGAGGGTTTTCATCACATTTATCAGGTTCAGGAAGTGACCTTCAGGTCTGGACAATTCATTCAACTCTTGAAGATTATCTTAATTCGGTGAAACTACAAGGAAACGCTGAAGGGAGATCTGATTTTTGGCAAAATGTAGGAGGAACTCATTCTGATAATATGTTTCGTCATAGAGGACATATTATAGACGGTAAGTTTGATCTAGCAGGACCAGATAGAGAAGAATAAATAAATTGCTTTAATATTAAAACCCCTCATTTGAGGGGTTTTTTTATTTTTATACTTATGTACAAACCTATTTTTTCTTTATTCGTTATAATCTGTTTATCCTGTGCTTCAGAACAAAACAAAATAGAATCAATACTGAAGGATAAAAATCCTCTTATTAAAAATGTATATCGGAATAAAGAGAAACAGAATATTCAAATTCTATATACTCAAATAAAAAAAGATTCAGCAGGAAATCCTGAGCTTATAGAACATCAATTTCAAGTTGATGACAGCAAATATTTTTACCCTGCTAGCACAATGAAGCTCCCAATAGTAGCTCTTACACTTCAAAAGATTAATGAATTACGAAATGAATCGCTTAACATAGCAATTGACAGCAGAATATCAATTTCATTTGATGAAACGAAAAGAGAAGAGGAGACATTTAAAGATCTAATTGCAAAGATTTTTCTTGTTAGTGATAATTCCGCATCAAATGTATTAATCAATTTTTTAGGCTATAACTATTTTAACGAACAGGTTAAAAAGATTGGACTAAGTAATACTATTCTGAATCATAAATTTAACCCAGACCCTTTTGTTAAGAATAATTGGAATATTAAAAATGATGAGGGAAAAACAATATCAAGCTCTTCTGTTCTCTCACAAATTGAACATAGAACAATATCAAATTTAAAACAAGGGAATGCTCATCTTTTTAATGGAGAGAAAACCGAATCGCCATTAGATTTTCGATTTAAAAACAGAGGCTCTCTTAGAGATCTTGACGGAGTAATAAAAAGAATAATATATCCAGAATTGTTTGACAAGAGCTCTCGATTTAATTTAACCGATGAGGATTATAACTTTCTTAGATACTGGATGAGTAGATTTACTTATGAAGATATTGGCGCCGATTATATAAAAGACTCAATTTATTTTGATTCATATAATAAGTTTTTTATTTATGGAGATATAAGAAGTAGCATTGATAGAAAAATAAGAGTATATAATAAATTAGGACAAGCATATGGAACTTTAACAGATATTAGTTACATAAAAAATTATGAAGATGATGTTGAGTTTTTCTTATCAGCAACAATTTATGTTAATGAAAATGAAATAATGAATGATGATATTTATGAATATGAAAAAACGGGCATCCCTTTTCTTGCAGAATTTTCGCGTCAGGTGTATCAACATGAAAAATCACGGAAACACTAGTCTTTCAAAAGACCTAGGTCAACTTGTGGGATTTTTCCTATCAGAGTTTATTGTTTTTAATTAGTTTAGAAATATACTTTCCAAGGATATCAAACTCCAAATTAACTTTAGAGCCTACTTGCAATTCACAAAAATTAGTGTTGTGGAATGTGTGTGGTATTATTGCTACAGACACAAGCTTTTCTTTTGATTCAACAACAGTGAGGCTAACACCATTAACTGTAATTGAACCTTTTTCTACAGTGATGTTTTTTCCAGAATGTTCCAATTCAAACACCCAGCTTCCTTCACTCTCAGTTATATTTTTACATATACCAACCTCATCTATATGTCCTTGGACTACATGCCCATCAAATCTTGAATTAACAGGCATTGATCTTTCGAGATTAACACTATCTCCAATTTTTAAATCTGCTAAATTAGTTCTAGAGATTGTCTCTGCAATTGCATCTACCGTATAATGATTGCCATTTGTTTTTACAATAGTTAAACAGGCCCCATCATGGCAGACGCTTTGATCAACTTTTAGGTCTTTTGCTATAGAAGACTTGCAAGTAATTTGTAAATTACCTTTATCATTTTTAATGTCTTCGACTGTTGCAAGAGATTCTATAATACCAGTGAACATTATATTGATTATTTTTGACAAAATTACTAATTAAATTAACTAATGGTTAATTATAGAAAAATTAGAGCAGCAATTTCAATTGGAGATCCAAACGGCGTTGGTATCGAAATAATTTTAAAGTCTTTTTCTAAAGAAGAGGTTTTAGAAAAAACAATTCCAATAGTTTTTGGTTCCCATGATCTAATGATTAATCAAGCAAAAGACCTCAGTCAGGATACATCACTACTACATTTAATCTCAGATATAAATAATGCAAAGGAGAAAAAAATCAACATATTGAATATTTTTGATAGCTGTGAATATAAGTTTGGAGTATTAGACAAGTCTATTGCAGAATTTGGAATTCTTTCTTTTACTTCAGCAACTAATGCAGTAAAAAATCAAGAGGCAGATGTCCTTATTACTTCACCAATAAACAAAAATGCTGCATATTCATCAGAGTTTAAGTTTTCAGGACAAACAGACTACTTATCATCTTTATTTAATGTTGAAGCCCTTATGTTAATGGTTTCAGAGGACTTAAAAATAGCATTAACAACCGATCATATTCCCTTGAAAGAAGTTCATAATGCCCTAAATACAGATTTAATAAAAAGAAAAATTGTGATTTTAGATAAAACTTTAAAAGATGATTTTGAAATATTAAATCCAAAAATTGCAGTCCTAGCTATTAATCCCCATGCTGGTGATGATGGAGTAATAGGAGATGATGATGGTAATATTACCATTCCTGTTATAAATAAGCTAAATGAAAGCAATTATGATATACAAGGCCCTTTTCCATCAGACACTTTTTTTAGTAATGAAGGGTATAAGCAATATGATGCGGTTCTTGCTGCCTACCATGATCAAGGCTTAATACCTTTTAAGACGATTAATTTCGGAAAAGGGGTTAACTTCTCAGCGGGATTGCCAATAATTAGAACATCTCCTGACCATGGGACCGCATATGATATAGCAGGGCAAAATATAGCAAATCCTGCATCCTTTATTAATGCAGTTAAAATTGCATCAAATATTTATTTTTCAAGAAATAATCTGATATCTAAGTAAATAGGCAAAATATTTTTAAATTTGCCCCTCAATAGTTAAGAAATGAAATCACCATCACCATTAATAGTAAAATTTTCTGGTTTAAAAGAAGGAATTCATAACTTTAACTTTGACATAGGTAAGAAGTTCTTTGAGAGTTTTGAATATGACGATTTTATAGATGTTGATATAGTCACTAAGCTTAAATTAGAAAAGAAAAAAAATATGTTAAATCTTGATTTTCTTTTCTCAGGTAAAGTAAAGGTACCATGTGATTTGACCATGGAGCCCTTTTATATTAACATTAAAACTGATTATAGTGTAATAGTGAAATTTGCTGAAAATAAAGATTTGGCAGATGATAAAATAATTTTTTTGTCAACGGGTGCTTCTAATATTGATGTCTCGAATATTATTTTTGAAACAATAGTGCTATCAACACCCCAAAAGAGAGTTCATCCAGGAATTGAGGACGGATCATTAAAATCAGAAATACTCGATAAGCTCGAAGACTTAAAACCGAAAGAAATATTTTTTAATAAAAAGGACCCTAGGTGGGATAAATTAAAAGAGTTATTATAAATGGCACATCCAAAAAGGAAAATATCAAAAACAAGGAGAGATAAAAGGAGAACTCATATTAAAGCTAAAAAGCAACAAATTGCTATTAGCAAAGCAACTGGAGAATCTCACTTATATCACAGAGCTCACTGGCATGACGGCAAACTTTATTATAGGGGAAAAGTACTAGTTGAATCTGTAGATTAAGAAAAAACTAGTATCTTCGATAATAGGTTCACCTATCTACAGAAAAAACTAATGTTAGGATGAAAACTAACTCTTCAAAAAACATAAAAGCTGCTATAACAGCTGTTGGAGGCTTTGTTCCAAAAGATTTTATTTCGAATCAAGATTTAGAAAAAATCCTTGACACTACCGATGAGTGGATAACCTCTAGAACCGGCATCAAAAAGAGGCACATATTAAAAGGTGAGGGAAAAGGCACTTCCCATTTAGCAATTAAGGCAGCAGAGGACTTAATTAAAAAAAGTAACATTAATCCTGAAAATATAGACCTTGTAATTGTATCTACAATTACTCCTGATTATAAAGGACCTGCTACAGCAGTAACAGTAGCTTCAGAAATCAACGCAAACAATGCCTATGCCTTTGATTTAAGCGCTGCATGTTCAGGTTTTTTATACGGCATGTCAACAGCTTCAAGCTTTATTGAATCAGGAAGATATAAGAAGGTCTTGTTAATTGGAGCAGATAAAATGTCCTCTGTAGTTGACTACTCTAGGAGAGAAACAAGTATTTTATTCGGAGATGGAGCAGGAGCGGTTTTGTTGGAGCCTAGCTCGAACAACTTTGGATGGGAAGATGAATATTTAAGATCAGACGGAAAAGGAGCAGAGTGGCTAATGGTTAAAGGGGGGGGATCAATGTATCCAATGACACAAGAAGCTATTCAGAATGGATGGCACTATATAACTCAAGATGGAAAAACAGTATTTAAGGCAGCTGTATCAGAAATGGCAAATGCTACTGAAGAGATAGTAAAAAGAAATAATTTACACCCAGATGAAATTAAATTTTTGCTTCCCCACCAAGCAAATAAAAGAATTATTGATGCTGCGGCAGAAAAGATTAACTTAGATAAAAATAAAGTGCTTATGAATATAAGTGAATATGGAAATACAACAGCAGCAACAATCCCTCTTTTGTTGTTTGACTATGAATCAAAACTATCCAAAGGGGATAAATTAATTTTAACTGCTTTTGGTGCTGGATTAACATGGGGAGCAGCATATTTAACTTGGGCATACGATTAAAACATTAATATTATGGACATTAAAGAAATACAAAACTTAATCAAATTTGTCTCAAAATCAGGAGTAGAGGAAGTAAAGATTGAAAGAGAGAAGTTTAAAATTACAATTAAAACTGGAGCGAAAAACCCTCCTCAACAAATTATTGTTGAAGGCGCTAAAACGACCCAAATTGCACAACCTCAAGCAATACAAGAAGAAACTGTTCAGACAGAAACAAAGGATGACAATGAAGTTGTGTTAGAGAATGAAAATCATATAATTATTAAAGCCCCTATGATAGGGACTTTTTATAGAAAGTCAGCTCCCGACAAAGATGTTTTTACTGATGTTGGAAAATCTGTTGCTGAAGGAGACGTGTTATGTGTTATTGAGGCAATGAAATTGTTTAATGAGATTGAATCAGAGGTTTCGGGAAAAATTGTAAAAATCCTAGTTGATGATCAGTCTCCTGTTGAATTTGATCAACCATTGTTTATTATTGACCCTTCCTAAAGAGTTATAATGTTTAAAAAGATTTTAATAGCTAATAGAGGAGAAATAGCGATGCGCCTTATAAGGACTTGTAAGGAGATGGGTATTCAAACTGTAGCAGTCTATTCAAAAGCTGATGAGGAAAGTCTTCATGTTAGATTTGCAGATGAAGCGGTATGTATTGGTCCTGCTAATAGTTCAGAATCCTATCTAAAAACTTCTAATATTATTGCGGCTGCTGAAATTACAAATGCAGACGCTATTCATCCAGGATATGGGTTTTTATCTGAAAACAGCAAGTTCTCTCAAATATGCCAAGAGCATAAAATAAAATTTATAGGAGCATCACCAGAAATGATTGACAAAATGGGGGACAAATCTTCAGCTAAAGAAACAATGAAAAAAGCGGGAGTGCCAACAATACCAGGCTCCGAAGGAATTGTTGAGAGTTTAGAAGATGCACAAAAAATTGCTCAGAAAATCGGATACCCTGTTATGTTAAAAGCATCTGCAGGAGGAGGAGGAAAAGGAATGAGGATTGTTCTAAAAGCAAAGGACTTATTAAAGGCATGGGAAGATGCGCGTCAAGAATCTAAAGCCTCATTTGAAAATGAGGATATGTATATTGAAAAATTTATTGAGAATCCAAGGCACATTGAAATACAAATTATTGGAGACAGAAAAGGAGGAGCATGTCACCTGTCAGAAAGAGATTGTTCAATTCAACGAAGACACCAAAAATTAATTGAAGAGACCCCGTCTCCCTTTATGACAGAAAAACTCAGAAATGAAATGGGTGACGCAGCAGTTAAAGCAGCAAAGGCTGTTAAATATGAGGGTGTAGGAACGATAGAGTTTCTAGTAGACAAGAATAAAAAGTTTTACTTTATGGAAATGAATACTAGAATTCAGGTTGAGCACACAATAACCGAACAGGTAATAGACTATGATTTAATAAGGGAACAAATTAAAATTGCCAACGGAGACCTTATCTCAGGAAAAAACTATTTCCCTAAACTTTGTTCTATTGAATGCAGAATTAATGCAGAAGATCCTTTTAATGACTTTCTGCCTAATCCAGGAAGAATTCTTAATCTACATCTTCCAGGAGGACATGGCATAAGAATAGACACACATGTGTATAGTGGATATGTCATTCCGCCTTATTATGATTCAATGATTGCAAAATTAATAACTACAGCTCAGACAAGAGAAGAGGCTATTACAAAAATGCAACGTGCGCTTGATGAATTTCTTGTTGAAGGTATTAAAACAACAATTCCTTTTCATCAAAAAATTATGTCACATCCTGATTTTCTCTCAGGAAAATACACTACAAAATTTATGGATACTTTTGAAATCTAATCCTTATATAAGGTTATTTTCAATAAGAGTTTCTGCAATTTGGATAGTATTTGTTGCTGCTCCTTTACGAAGATTATCAGATACAACCCATAGGTTTAGACCATTTTCAACACTCTTATCTCTCCTTATTCTTCCAACATATACTTCATCATGATTAGCAGCATCTATAGGCATTGGATATAAATTTTTGTTGACATCATCTATAACCTTCAGGCCAGGAGAACTGTTTAAAACCTCCAGGACATCTTCTATTTCAAATTGATTATGGAACTCTAAGTTAATAGACTCTCCATGACATTTTTCGATAGGCACTCTAACTGCAGTTGATGTTATTTTTATAGAATCATCATTTAATATTTTTCTTGTTTCATTAATTAATTTAATTTCCTCCTTTGTATATCCTCCTTCTTCAAAAACATCGCAGTGAGGAAGAAGGTTTTGGTATATCTGATGTGGATAAACTTTTTCAGCCCCATCTTTATTGGCTTCTTTTTTGAGCTGATCTACAGCGTTTTTACCTGTTCCGGAAACAGATTGGTACGTAGAGATGACCAATCTTTTTATATTGTACTTGTTGTGCAAAGGACCTATAGCAACCACCATTTGAATAGTTGAACAGTTAGGATTAGCAATTATCATATCGTCCTGCTCCAAAGCATCTGCATTTATTTCAGGAACAATTAACTTCTTATTTGAATCCATTCTCCAAGCAGAGGAATTATCTATTACCTTTGTTCCTTTTTCTGCAAATTTTGGAGCCCATTCCAATGATGTTGATCCGCCAGCTGAAAACAGAGCAATGTCAGGTTTTATTTTTAGAGCCTCTTCAATAGAAACAATAGAATAACGTTTGTCTTTAAAAATAATAGACTGCCCTATTGAATTTTTTGATGCAACAGGAATTAAATCATCTAAAGGGAATTTTCTTTCCTCCAAAAGTTTTACCATTACCCTACCAACTAGCCCTGTAGCACCAACAACAGCTATTTTCACGTTTTTTTCTTTTTAGTATTCATTTTTTTATAAAAGAGTTCTCTACTCAAAGCCTCATATTCGTCTTCTTCTCCTATTAGAATTATTGAGTCCTCTTTCTTTTTTCTATAACTATAATTGGCAATACCTCCAGTCTTAGAACAAATTGCATGAACTTTTGTAACATATTCTGCAATTGCCATAAGATTTGGCATTGGCCCAAAAGGATTTCCTAAATAATCCATATCAAGCCCAGCAGCTATTACTCTAACTCCATTGTTTGCAAGTGAATTACAAACAGAAACTATTTCACTGTCAAAAAATTGAACCTCATCAATACCAATTACATCAAAATCTTTTCCCATTTCAAATACATCATAAGATGATTTAACAGTGATGGACTTTATCCTCTTTTTATCATGAGACTCTATATATTCATCATTTCTAGAGTCTATAGAAGGTTTAAAAATTTGAATTTTTTGCTTTGCTATTTTTGCTCTTTTCAGCCTTCTAATTAATTCTTCGGTTTTCCCTGAAAACATAGAACCACAGATTACTTCAATAGATCCAAATTGTTTATTTCTATGTGCAGCGTTTTCTAAAAACATTTTGTATTTTAATAAGAGTTAAACAAATTTATCAAAAAAGTAATTGGTTACACAAATTCCCAGCCATTCTAATGACAAATAACGGAAAACTATTTATCGTTCCAACTCCAATAGGTAATTTACAAGATATTACATATAGGGCAATAGAGACTTTAAAAAGTGTCGATTTAGTTTTAGCAGAGGATACAAGAAAAACTTCAATCCTTTTTAAGAAATATTCAATTACTAATGCATTAAAATCTTATCACATTAATAATGAGCACAAAGTAGTTAATCAATATGTGGAAGATTTAATTGACGGCAAAACATTGGCATTGGTTTCAGATGCTGGAACACCGTCTATTTCTGATCCAGGATTTCTTCTAATACGTGAATCGATAAAGAAAAATATTGAAATAATTTGTTTGCCTGGAGCTACGGCATTAATACCAGCTCTTGTTATGAGTGGGCTTCCATCAGAACGTTTTGTGTTTGAGGGGTTTTTGCCCAAACAAAAAGGGAGGGCCTCTAGATTAGAAGAGCTTTCTAGTGAAAATCGAACAGTCATATTATACGAGTCCCCTTTCAGAGTGAAAAAAACACTTGAAGATTTAAAGGAGGTTTTTGGGCCAGAGAGAGCAATAAGTTTGTCGAGAGAAATATCCAAGATATATGAGGAAACATTTCGAGGGACGATCAGTGATGCAATAATCCATCTTGCAAATAAAAACCCTAAAGGAGAATTTGTAATTTGCATTGATAAAGTAAACTAAAAGTGAAGTGGGAAATAAGAAAACAGCCAAGTGAAGAAACATTGGAAGATCTTCAGTCCAATCTAAATGTCTCTAAATTTATTTGCTCTCTTTTACTTCAAAGAAATATCGATTCATTAGAATCAGCTCAAAAATATTTCAGGCCTAATATAAACGAACTACACGACCCTTTTTTAATGAAAGACATGGATCGTACTGTAGAAAGAGTAATTCAGGCAATAGAAAATAAAGAAAAAACAATGATACTTGGAGACTATGATGTTGATGGAACTACATCTGTTTCAATGTTGTATGATTATTTTAAGAAAAAAAATCTTGAGCCTCTGTATTATATTCCAGATAGATATAAAGAAGGATATGGAGTTTCTGCTGAATCGATAACTTTTGCGGCAGAACAAAAGGTTGCTTTAATTATTACTATTGATTGTGGAATTAAAGCAAAGGATAAAATTCAAGCTGCAAATGATAAAGGTATTGATGTGATTATTTGTGATCATCATATCCCTGATACTAGCATACCAAAAGCGTATTCAATAATTAATCCAAATCAAAAGGATTGCGACTACCCCTTTAAGGGTCTTTGCGGATGTGGAATAGGATTTAAGCTTATTTCAGCAATTGAGAAAAAAATGGGAGGACGAGAAGAGGTTAATCAATATCTTGATTTAGTTGCGATAGCAACTATTGCAGATCAAATGCCTATGATTAATGAAAACAGAACAATAGTCCACCATGGCCTTAAAGAATTGAATAAAAATCCAAGGCCTGGCTTTCATTTTTTTATTAGGTCTATAAATAGAGATATCGTCGAATCAGATATTTCATTCAATATCGGGCCACGAATTAATGCCTCAGGGAGAATGAAAAGTGGAATGATTTCAGTACAACTAATGATTGAAAAAGAAACAAACAAAGCATACAAAATAGCTCAAGAGATAGAGAGTATTAATTTACTTAGAAGGTCTAAAGAAAAAGAAGTTACAGAGGAAGCTATCAAAAAGACAGACCCATTAAAATTTACAAATATTGTTTATGGATCTGATTGGAACAAGGGTGTTTTAGGAATTGCAGCCTCAAGATTAGTTGATAAATTTTATAAACCAACAATTGTTTTGACCTTAGACCACAATACCTACACTGGTTCTGCCAGATCGGTTGCCAACTTTGACATTTATCAGGCTATTGATTCGGGAAAAGAATATTTAGATCAATATGGAGGGCATAAATATGCAGCGGGGGTATCAATAAAAGAAGAAAACCTTAAAGGCTTTATTGATCATTTTGAATCTTATGTAAAGAGCGCAATGGATAATAAGATGTTTGTAAAAACATTAGGATATGACATAGAAATAAATCTTGCTGATATTAACGAAGAAAATTTTAAAATCTTATCTAGAATGTCTCCTTTTGGCAACTCTAATTATAAACCAATCTTTAGAACCAATAATTGTTGTTTAGCTGGAAATTTAAAATTAATGGGAAAAGAAAAAAACCATATCAAGTTTCAAATTACAGATTCTACAGATCATAAAATACAAGCTTTAGGTTTTAACATGCCTGAGCATTACGAGCAGATAAATAATAAAGAGAAATTTGACATCTTATATACAATATCAAGGAATACTTTCAATAACTCATCTTTATTAGAATTGAATATAAAAGCAATAAGTTTTAAATAAAAAACCCTGCCGAAACAGGGTTTTTATAATAATAAGAATATTAGATATTAAAATCTATATCTTAGAGACATATTCCAAGTTGTTCCAAACCCAAACCATACATAGTTTCTAGTATCAATTCCACTCCATGTCTCTGAACCAGAACCGGCATGAATATTTGAATTAGATTCTGCAATATAAACAGTGTTAAATAGATTATTTATATTCAGTCTCATACTCATTTTTCCACTCATATAATATGTTGCCCCGAAATCAACTAATCCATATGAAGGAAGCTTAAGAGCACCGTCATTGTCAACCTTTGTAAAATCAGAATCTGTAATACTATAATCAGCATATAGCCCATCTACAAATCTATAGTCTAAATCAATATTTAGTTTACTTCCAATCCTTTTTTCATATCCAAGATAGGCTACAAATTGAGCAGCGTCTCCAACTTTTGCGTCTTTTGTAAATAATGTTGCGGATCCAATAGATTGTTGACTGTCATTAAATAGTTGTGCATCAAAGTCTTTTGTATAACGCCAATCACCAATAGATAGCATACCTCTAACTCTTGAAGAATTATTAGGTCTCCAGTCAGCCTCAAGTTCAATACCTTTATGACTTACATCAACATCTTTGAATTGAGCAGTACCATCTTCTCCTTGGGCATTTGAAAAGCCTCTTGATATAAACCTATTACCCCAATTAGTTGAGTAAGCATTTATATTAAGTTTGAAAGAGTCGCCTATATAACCATATCCAATCTCAAATGAAGTAATTTCTTCATTTTGAATATCAGGATTTATATTGTTAGCATAGTTAGGAAAAATAGCATCAAAATTAGGTTGTCTTTCGATTCTTCCAATATTAAAAAATGCATTCGATCTTTCATTAAAGTTATAGTTTGCCCCTCCTTTTATATAACCTCCGTTAACAGTTTTTTCTTTAGATTCCGGATTCCCGACTTGAGCAAAATAGTCTACTCTCTGGTATGTTTGGGCAGATGTACCTGCTTGAATAACCCATGTTAAATCATCTCCAGAATACTCTGCAAGCGCATTTAGGCCTGTCCACCCAACATTACCAATATTATAGTAAGCCATTTTTGGGCCTCTAATACCGGTATTTTTAAATGGATTCGCTTCAACTAACGTTTCAATTATTTGTCCACCACTATTTTGATTCCCAGATGAGTGATAGCCATCAAGACCCATTAGATCATTTAGAACTCTATAGTGATATCCTGTATAGTCTCTTAAGTCAATTCCAAAAGAATATCTCATTTTACCTGATCTATAATTAAAATTAGAAATAGCTCCAACCCAGTCATGAGAGTTCATTGAAGCTCGTCTTATTATAATAGCTCTATTTACCCCATCATATTTGTAAGAATTAGATCCAATTTTTTTCCCTGCATAATCTCCGCCTCCAATATCTCCTGTATATCCTGAAGTATTAGCAACATTATGATTAACAAGAGCGTCAAAATTAATAAATCCATCAGAATCTCTTGACCCTTTACCATTTTCATTGTAATGTTCAGTAAGGTCTTTTCTATATGGTAAAATATCAGTTGCAGAATTATAATAATTTCTACCTCTTGGCCCTGTTCCACCACCTCGACCAGCTGAAGCATATAAAGAAGTGTTCACTTCAATATTATCATTAACTTCCCAATCCCAGTTGAAAGTAGCCAGAGGCTTATTATAGAAGTTTCTTCTCATACTCCATTCTTCGCCATTTCTTGTACCACCATTAGAATTCCATCTTTGATCTATACCTTTTTCACCAAAGTTTTGATAATCTCTAATAGAAACCCAAACGTCTCTTTGATGGTGCCATTGTCCAGCCCCTAAAACTGAAAGATTCATTTTGTGATCTGAACCATCTGGA
>Ga0206678_10000561_pt1 | contig 24113 bp, 21 predicted proteins | sample M180m12015metaG_FD_155453 | JGI IMG/M metagenome (GOLD analysis project Ga0206678, IMG submission 155453) | Ammonia-oxidizing marine archaeal communities from Monterey Bay, California, United States - M1 80m 12015 | ecosystem: Environmental > Aquatic > Marine > Intertidal zone | place: USA... | reverse complement strand
TGAGGAGCCTCTTGCAAGGTCAGAGGTGTCGATAAAGGTTCCGATAGAATGGCAAAACCGGCAGCGAGAAGGAAAGCCGATAAGAAAGGCCGATCTTAAGTAATCCAGCATTCCTTGCTTGCGTGCAGAGTCAATCAGGCTCTAATTAGTAGTACCTGACAATAATCCTCTTAGTCATCTACTGATGGAATGCTTCCTGAATTTTTACCCTCAACCTCCCAGCGTCTCCAGCCAGCTAAAATTCCTGCTAATCCGTGATTACCTTCATGACAAGCAAATTCATAAATTCGTTCAGACATGCGGCTCATTGGTAATCTAGCGGACCAGGGTTGTGCCCAAGTATTTGGATCATTCACTGTAAATTCATAGTCTAGCGTATTCTCATCGAGCCAACTAATGCGCTCTTCAATTTTCATGTCTGGTGAAGTATTACGCCAACCATAATCCGGATAAAAATTCTGCGTGTTAATTACTAAAGTGTCTCCTTCCCATCGAGCAATCGAATTTCCAGTCCATTGCGAAAAAGATGCGTCATCCACGTCAGTAAAAGGAATTATTCGGGCGTGGTGCACCATCTCTGTCATGATCATCACGTGATGTTCGGTCTGCACCAGCTGCATATTGTTGTTGTATGAGCCCGAGACCATTGGAGGGCCTGTGCGGTTATTAATGATGCATCGATCATTTAGGGTGCGAGCTTCTGGTCCTGCACTCTCTCGTCGGACTTGTTGGGTATAGTCAGCTCGTTCTTTGCCAATTTCGCTGAGGGCAGGCAATCGGCCATTTGGCGGATCGAAAACTAGTGAAGTCCGATAATCTCCGACAGTATCCTTGCCGCGCTCATACCAGAATTCATTATAGGAAATCACACCTGGTGGATACCCTGCGCCACCTACGGAGTCAATAATGAGATCCCGATTCTGGCGGTTGTTTTCGTAAGCCGCCCATTCCTCGGCTTCTTCACGAGTTAGCGTTGCCTTGTCCGCCAGTTCTGAAGGTCGTTGCAAAGGGGTGAGGGTGCGAAAGGTATAGGTACCTTGTAGGTCCGGATGACCATGCAGAGTACGCGGGATTTCTTGTTGAGCCTGGAGTGCGGAACTAAGTGTTGCTGTAATTATTAGTGGGGCGAGCCATTTTTGAGTCATTAGAGTCTCCAGCCGAATATTTATTGTTATTGTCGGCAATTGGGATAATGACAGTACTCCAATGGGGGAAGTATTTGAAGGGCCTATTGAAACGTAGGAGGTTCGCTATTTGCAGAAAGAACTGTTGAATTGCCGTCACAACCCTTTTAGTTGATTGTCAATATCCTTTAAGCAGACAATTTTCTCTTTAGCTTAAGCAGAATGATCACCAATTATCCCGCAATCGACGCAACTCAATAAAGGTTGATTGATCATCTAGCGCGCTTGCGCCAATTCCTTCGCGTACTTGGGGCTGATCGAGCCGGAAGAAAACATTTATTTCTCTTTCAATGCCAATGTTGCTTACGAAGCTTTCAGCGTCTAGTCCTTCTTGAAATTCTGTTCGTAAGTCGATCGCTGATTGATTGTCAGGCTCGCGATCGAGCGTGAATTCCAAATTATTTTGAATATAGTCATGGCCTGGAAAAATTCGCACGTCATCTGATAGTGGGAAAATTTGTTCCACAAAAGTGTTGTACAAAACTTTGGGTTCGCCACCAAAATCACAACGGCCTACTCCAGCATTAAATAAAGTATCACCACAGAACAGAGCAGGTTGTTCTGCATTAGTGCCTGAAAAATACAAACAGATATGACTCATCGTATGGCCGGGAGTATCCATCACTTTCAGGCTTATTTCACCGCATTGTAATGTGTTACCAGCAAGTAATCCTCTATCCACATTTGGGATCGCGTTCATGGCTTCAGCATGGGCAACTAACTTTGCGCCAGTAACTTCAATAACAGGACCATTGCCACCAATATGATCATGGTGGTGATGGGTGTTGGCAACGGTTTTGATGAGCCAACCTAGGTCTGCAGCAACTTGCAAGCACATGCTATGATCTAGCGGATCAATGGCGATTGCTTCTAAGGTCTGTTCGCAAGCCAATAAATACATGTAGTTGCGCAAGTTGTTTCGGATGGGGATTTGTTTGATTAGCATAGGCTCTTTTAATGTTATGAATAGTGCTCAGAATAATAGATTACAGAGCGCATTTTGTAACGAACTTTGTCAGCGGCTGAATATTGATTAAGAGCAGTGCTTGGGTAAGCATGATCTCAAAATAGCATTAAGACCATTTCGCGTCAGAATTTCTCAAAAGACACACAGTTTTTAACTACCGAAAAATAGAAATCATTCTAGCAATTTAATATTTTCTTAAATCAATTCAAAAGATTGAAATAGCCAAAGCTATATTCGTAAGAGAATGTTCTAATAACGTATATTGCGCACCATTATGATGTATTACATTTCCTATATTTTCTTAGATTATGAAAAGCAATGATTATAAGAAGGACCAGCGATGACCGACAGTATTGAAGACGGCAAGGGCAAGACCAAAATACCGCCTGTTGTGCCGATGGATAATCCATATGCCAATGCTAGTACAAGGAATTACGCGCTGGTGGTTCTGACTTTGGTCTATACCTTTAATTTTATCGATAGACAATTGCTGTCCATTCTACAGGAGTCAATTAAGGTAGATTTATCTCTATCAGATAGCCAACTGGGGTTGTTAACGGGTTTTGCATTTGCCATGTTCTACGTAACTGCAGGAATTCCAATTGCTCGTCTAGCAGATAGAAGCAACCGCAGAAACATCGTCGCCATCTCGGTGGGTTTGTGGAGTTTTATGACTGCGATAAGTGGGTTTGTCCAAAACTATGCCCAACTATTGGCTGCAAGAATTGGTGTTGGCATCGGTGAAGCAGGGGGAAGCCCACCTTCTCACTCAATTGTCTCAGATATTTTTCCGCCCGAGAAAAGAGCAAGTGCGCTCGCATTTTATTCCACAGGTGTAAATCTAGGCATTTTATTTGGTTTTCTGTTTGGCGGATGGCTCAATGAATTTTTTGGGTGGCGGGTTGCTTTTATGGTAGTGGGTGTGCCAGGAATTATTTTAGCCATTATTGTGAAAGCCACAGTTCGTGAACCAGTTCGCGGGCTGATTGAGAATAAGCAAGCCTCAGAAAAACAGGTACCATTTACGGAAGTAGTATCTCTTTTGTGGCGACGCAAGACATTTAGGCATATGGCTTTTGCTTGTGGCCTTAATGCCTTTGCCGGATACGGAACAGTAAATTGGATTGCTTCCTTTTTTATTCGCAGTCATGAAATGTCGACAGGTGAATTAGGAACCTGGCTAGCTTTGTCTACTGGACTTTTCGGCGCTATTGGAGTTCTTTTTGGTGGAATGCTAGGTGATAAGCTCGCCAAAAGAGATAAGCGCTGGTATCAATGGATACCTGGTCTCGCAACAATTCTGGTTGTTCCGTTTCTGTTGGTCGTGTTTCTCACAAGTTACCAATATGTGGCACTTGTGGGCGTATTTGTCCCCGGATTATTACAGAATGTTTATCTGGGTAACTCTATCGCGACCACACATAACCTGGTGGGTTTGCGCTGGCGCTCGACTGCTTCTGCAATTTTACTGCTGGTAATCAATATTATCGGACTGGGTCTTGGTCCTTTTGCGATCGGTTTCCTCAGTGATGCTCTAGCACCATCTTTAGGCGCTGAATCGTTGCGCTATTCCATGTTGGTACTGCTGCCAACTGTAATGATTTGGTCGAGTATCCATTTTTATCTGGCATCCCGAACAATGTTAGCGGAATTGGAGCAAGCACCTGAATAAGATTAATTGCCGGTTATGAAATTTAGGTGTAATGAAAACAGGATTGGATCTAGTTTGATGGAAAAATTAACGTTGGCGGATGCACAAGTAGCTTACATTATCTATCTACTGATTATCGCCGGAAACTAGGGAAAGTGAGAGTGGCTTAATTGTGCTTCAGTAATAAGGCCAATATATGGAATTCAGGCAACTAATTATGAATGGGGAAAACACTTGTCTAACTAATTTTAAATTGGGGCTCGGATTTCGGGTCTTGAGCCTTATAATTTTAATCGCTAGTAATTATTTTGTAATGGCTTATGAAATTGATCCCGATGCAACGATTGCTGATTCATCAACTTCACTGCTCGGCATTAACCACATCGCCCTTTCGGTAAAAGACCTCGATTCAATATTAGAATTCTATCAATCAGCTTCGGACTTTAAGTTGATTAGTAGAGAAACCGTTCGCAACAGCGGTGCAGCAGATAAATTGTTTGGTCATGAAAACATAGAGTATGAAGTAGCCGTACTTGAAGCACCAAATATGCTGTTTGAACTCACCGCTTTTAGCCATAACCGGGACAAGCCACTTAGTAAGATGCCAGTGCAGGGTCCGGGGATGACTCATACTTGTTTTCAATCTCCCGCACATCTTTCAGGATATGATAAATTTAAACGCTCAGGAGCAGAGATGCTTAGTCGCGGCGATGGCCCTGTCGATCTATTGGGTCAGGGAGTAACTTATGCTTATGCCTATGATCCAGAAGGAAACATGCTCGAGCTGGAGCAGCTTGATTTTGATCGCTTAGGTGGTGATCGTCGAAGCCCTGAATGGATTGAACAAGGTTTCGATATGTGGATGACACAAGTCGCCTTGGTAACCCATGATATCGAGCGATTAACTGACTTTTATGCTGAAATAATGGGTTTTAATCCTTATCGAACCGTTGATATCAAGGATCGTCCTACCTTCGATGATGCTACAGATATTGACAATTTGTCTCTAAGAGTTATGTTCTTCAGAATGGCTGCACAGTCGAAATCCATGGAATTTTGGGAATATGTTAGCCCTGCAACGCCCGAACAAATGGGCAAACGTAACAGCACAGATTTTGGTTATTCCTACTCACTTGAGGTGGGCGATATTCAAGCAGAACACGCTCGCATGGTTGGTTTGGGTGTGGAATTCGTTAGCGAGCCAGTACTGTTAGGCAACTTTTGGCAGGCCTACGCTAATGATATTGATGGCAATGTTTTTTCTTTACGTCAGGCAGTAGATCCTAATTCACCGTACTCAGTGCCACGGTTGGAACTATAGTCACAACAGAAGTAGGGCGATTGCGAAACTACTTTGTTGCTTGACTGACCTGAAAATAATAATGTTATTGATTATTTTGTAATTACTTAGTATCCCTCAATTCGCATTAGCTAATTCGAATTTTCAATGATTGAAGAATTGTTGTAACGGATTAGTCATATGAGGATTGATCAGTTAAGTTGAGGAATAGAAGTATGGAGTATGATGAAGTTGTATTAGGGAGAAGAAGCATTCGTGGTTATCAGAAAAGACCAGTTCCGCGTGAACTAATAACACAAGTGCTAGATATCGCGATACGAGCGCCTTCGTCTCTAAACACACAGCCCTGGAATTTTTATGTAGTTGCCGGGGAGGCCCTCGACAAAATTCGTATAGGCAATACCGAGCGTAATCTTGCTGGCGTTCCTGACTCAAGAGAATTTAGAAATCACGGCGCTTATGAAGGTGTGCATCGTGAAAGACAAATAGGTATTGCTAAACAACTTTTTAAAGAAATGAAAATTGACCGTGAAGATAAAGAAGGGAGACAAAGTTGGGTGCTGCGCGGCTTCAGGCAGTTTGATGCACCGGTGTCGGTAGTCATAACTTATGATCGTTCGATTCACGGCGGAGATATTGCACCTTTCGATTGCGGTGGTGTAACTAATGCACTCGTTAATGCAGCCTGGTCTCGTGGCCTTGGCTGCGTAATTAACAGTCAGGGGATTATGCAGTCCCCAGTTGTTAGAAAGTATGCGAATATTCCTGATGATCAGGTCATCATGATCTGTGTAGCCATGGGATTTCCCGATGACAGTTTTCCAGCTAATGTGGTTGTCTCTGAACGCAAGTCTGTGGATAAAGCGGTAACATTTGTAGGGTTTGAAGATTAAGTAAACTTTGTGGACTTAAATCGAAATGAATGTTTCTAAGAACAAGAAAGTAGTAATGCACTCGATTGTAGCGGTAATTTCTATTTTTTTAAGCATCTCAATCGTCCTAGCAGCCGAGCAGCAACCCCTTCAACTGGCATTTGATAGTTTAGGCCCGACAGTTCAACAATTGCGTTCTGGAAGCGGACGCAATATTCATTTCATAGACGATAGAAACGAAAACGGGATTCCAGTAGTTTTCACTGGTGGGCTGGGCACGTCGGTGCGCGCGGTTAGGCTATTGGATTTTTTGGAATCCATGCGCCACAACTTGAATTTAAGGTTTATCACAATCGAAAGAAATGGATTTGGGCAAACTGAATTTGACCAAACTTTAACCATGGCAGACTACGTTAATGACGTAGAGCAAGTTCTATCCCATTTGAATATAGATAAGTTTGCAGTCTTTGGAATTTCTGGGGGCGGACCCTACACGGCCAAGATCGCTGAGGCGAATGCGGACAGATTGCTATCTATTCATATGGCCGCAACAACTCCAGCGATCGGCAACCCCCAACGTTGCGGTAATAATGGACGCAGCCCTTATGAAGAGATGCTGCGCTACCCAATGCAATTTTTTGGTTTTCCTAAAGATAGCCCATTGCACAAAATTGAAGGTTTCCAAGATACTGCTTTTGATGAAGCGGCGCGGGCGCATAATATGCGAGGTCAATCAGCAGATGTAACGCCACTTCTGCATGAATTAAATCTGTATTGTTCCGAGAACGCTATGGATTCAGCTCATATCAATGTGCCAGTATTTGTTTACTTGGGATTGCAGGATGAGGTTTTAGGTTTAGTGAATCCAAATGACTGGCTTGCCGCTTACCCGAACGCAGAAGTCGTGGTAAGAACCTATCCTAACAGTGGTCACGATGTGCAATACCGGCATCTTGATCAAATACTTTTAGATATGACAGGAGAGAGCGACCAGATTTTAATTTGTGAGGAAGGAGTTGAACAGAAGGTTTCGCCTGAGTCGATCGAAGGCAGAAACCCCGATGTGGTTGGTTTATGTCTCTGGCAAAAGTGAATAGTGAACCGCAGAGATTAAGATTAAGCAATGAGGAATGGAGATCGCTAATGCTGCGAATGTGTCTGTCTATTATTTTCTTAGCCTGCATTGTTACCTGTTCACCGCAGGTGATACAAACGTCAGCTGAAACCTTAACTCGGCTCCCCAATATAGTAATCCTGTTTACCGATGACATGGGATATGGCGATCTTGGAGTGTTTGGGCATCCTTATATCAGGACACCAGAGTTGGATCGCTTGGCTGCTCAAGGACAACGTTGGACGGATTTTTATGTTGCAGCCCCAGTCTGTTCTCCGAGTCGCGGGGCACTATTAACTGGCCGATTACCAGTGCGAACCGGGCTCTACGGGCGACAGATGCGTGTCTATTTCCCGAATGAACCGGGGGGCTTTCCTGACGAAGAGGAAACCCTTGCTGAGGCTTTGAAAGAACAAGGTTATGCGACAGGAATTTTTGGAAAATGGCATCTTGGTGATGCCCCGCATGCTTATCCAACAGCGCATGGCTTTGATGAATGGTTCGGTATTCCCTATTCAAATGATATGGACTGGGTCGGCGATCCCGATTTCGATGAAATGCGTGCCATGTTAGCCCGGGGTGAGACTGAAGAAAGGGCCAGAATTACTGCTACCAGGCCTGATAAATATGCGGAGCCGCGTCCTGAGTATTGGAATACACCACTGATAGATGGCTCGGCCGATGGGGAGTTTACTGTTGAGCAGCCAACGAACCAGAGTTTATTGACGCGTCGCTATACAGAAGCGGTAATCGACTTCATGACTCGGAATGTAGAGTCTCCATTCCTAGCTTACGTCCCTTATACGATGCCTCATACACCTTTATTTCGAAGTGATGAGTTTAGCGGTCGCAGCATCGGGGGTCGTTATGGCGATGTTATAGAGGAAATCGACTGGAGTGTTGGTCAGATTCGAGCCGCGATAGAGGAGTTAGGCATAGCGGAAGATACGTTGATCGTTTTTACTAGCGATAACGGTCCTTGGTTAACAATGGGTGTTGAAGGTGGTCGTGCCGGACTATTGCGTATGGGAAAGGGAACAACTTTTGAGGGAGGTATGAGGGTACCTGCTATTTTTTATTGGCCTGGCCAGATTCAACCAGCCGTAATCAGTGAAATCGGTTCTACTCTCGACCTTTTCGCTACGACCATGAGTCTTACTGGTCAGCAAAATACTTCGGGCATCGACGGCATTGATTTGAGTAATGTATTGTTCAGAAAAGGCGATAGCGCCCGTAATGAAATGCCTTATTATCGACGGGGGGAGTTATATGCCTATCGCCTGGGTCAATGGAAACTGCATTACAGTTTTCAGGGAGCTTATGGCCAGCCGCCGGACTACATAAAACTGGAAACCCCAGCGCTTTATAATTTGCTGAATGATCCTTCCGAGAGATTTGACGTCGCTGAAGATAACCCGGAAGTCGTTACTGAGATAGAAGAAGCAGTTAGACGTCATCGCGAAACACTTGAAGTAAAACCACCACTTTTCGATGTGCGATTAATTCGTTAGAAAATCTTCAACCCATCGGAAAAAATGAATTGTCTGAAAGCGAAATGTAGAACAGGTACTTTTAATCACTGACTATCCCAATTCTCTAAAATGTATTATTGTCGATTGCTTCGCTTTTTTTATTTACTTTACAAAAATTAATTTGAATATGGAGGAATTATGAGAAATTCTCGCTACCTGTCTCTATGGGTAACTTTGTTATCTCTAGTTATTATCTCATATGCAGGCTTATTATCAGCGCAGTCCTCACCTCCTTCTTCGCCACCTGCTGATTGGGGTCCGATCTCAATTAGTTTGGAGGAATACGAATATCCCTATCCTGTTGATTACATGAATTTCAGTGTCTATGGTGAATTTGTGCGCATCGCTTATATGGATGTTGCGCCGAGAGGATCTTCAAACGGGCGCACAGTTATCCTTCATCATGGTGGTTTGTATTACGGTTGGTACTGGAGTGCCCAAATAAAAGCACTGAGTGAAGAGGGCTATCGCGTAGTGGTGAAAGACCGGCTGGGCTGGGGTAAATCTTCTAAGCCATCAATTCCCTACAGCATCAATTTATGGGCTTCTAATACTGCACGCCTAATGGATTATTTAGAGATTGATCAAGCCGCGCTCGTAGGTCATTCCATTGGTGGGCAAATGGTCACACGCTTTGCGTTTCTCTATCCAGAGAGAATTACTCATCTCGTTACTGTGAATCAGGTTGGCCTAACGGACCGGCGCAGTGGTAGAGGCTTTCGCCCATTAACGGGAGAGGTCGATGCAAACCCAGACATGGATGCTGTTTACTCTGGCCTGCTGCGCTGGGCTTCTGAAAACTATAGCACTTGGCAGCCGAAGTTCATTGACCATATGCGTATCCGCTACGGCCAGCGCTTGAGTGGAGATTGGCCAAGGCTAGCTTATGTGAGCAGACTGACTGGTCATATGCGTGCTATGGACACAGTCGTTAATGACTGGCACCACATTCAAACGAAGACTCTAATACTAGGTGGCGAAGAGGACTATCCTACTTATGCAGCTGAAGCGCAGCATGCTGCAGATATTTTCCCAAATGGAGAAGTCTTTTTAATTCCTGGAGTAGGGCACAATCCCCATGAAGAAGCAGCGGACGTGGTGAGCAAGGAGTTGATTCGATTTCTTGGGACCTAACTTTTAATATAAAAGATGAATTTTTTGTAAATAATGGAATTTTCATTCTATAAAAACTTTTAATTGTCTGTTCGAAATTGGGGACAAGGTGCAAACTAATGGCTACACTCCCACCACTCAATATCACGATAAAAATCATAACAATGAGGTAAATAATGTTAAAGCACAAACTTGTCAGCGTTTCTGTTGCCTGTATTCTCTTGGCTTTTAATGGACTGCTGAATGCAACAGAATTAAGGTTAGTGCGATTTGGACCTGTCGGAGAGGAAAAGCCTGGTCTAGTTGACGCTCAAAACCAGATTCGCGACCTTTCGGCATTTGTCGACGACATTACACCGGATCGACTTTCAGATGCAGCGCTTGAACGGATAGCCCAAATTCCAATTAACCAATTATCTGTTATAGAAGGTGATCCTAGAATCGGAGTGCCACTTACAGGGATAGGAAAAATTATTGCTATTGGATTTAATTATGTGAACCACGCTGCAGAAATGGCCGTGGAACTGCCGACAGAACCCTTGGTATTCATGAAGGCTACCTCAGCTTTAACGGGTCCATTCGACAATGTAATTCAGCCGCGTAATGGCCGTAAGCTGGATTATGAGTCAGAACTAGTCATAGTTATTGGGCGTAGAGCTCAATATATAAGCGAAGAAGAAGCCTTCGACTATATTGCCGGTTTTACTGTAGGCCACGATGTTTCGGAGCGCGCATTTCAGCGCGAGCGCGGTGGTCAATTTACTAAAGGTAAAAGTGCCGACACTTTTGCGCCTGTTGGTCCATATCTGGTAACGCGTGACAACATTGAAGATGTGCAAAGCCTCTCAATTTGGTCCGAAGTGAATGGAGAGATGCGGCAACAAGGGAATACCACAGATATGGTTTTTGGTGTCAAAGAAATTGTCAGCCATTTAAGCCATTTCATGACTCTCAATCCGGGCGACATCATTTTTACCGGAACACCAGCTGGTGTCGGAGATGGCATGGACCCACCACGCTATTTAACACCTGGCGATGTTGTTCGTGTTGGTGTCGAGGGTCTGAGTTCGCAACGACAAACTATTGAAGCATCTCATTTATAGAGTAGACAGAAAAATCTTAAAAGTGATCGTAAGGGGCTGTTGAACGATACAGTTCTTCGAACGCTATACTAGTTTCAATTATCTATCTGATCAGATTTTTGACGCATACCTTCACAATCTGTATAGTGCCCCTGCTTGAAACTGAGCGAACTATTTATTCTCCCCATTTCGTCGTCTTTTCTGAAATAAACAATTTTAGAAAGCTTTGGATAAATTATAGGACAGTTAAGTTTTGCGAATAGCCTTAAGAATAGCGGGTACCATAGGGTCTTTGATTTTCTGCTCTATTAGTTCGGCACAACTGGCGTCTGCTGGGACAATCTATGATGGGTTAAAGATAACTCTTTGCGGCACCTCTTCTCCATTACCAGCGCCAGGACGAGCGCAAGCCTGTGTTGCGGTCGAGACACCTAACCATCTCTATCTAGTAGATGCAGGTTCTGGCTCGGCAGCCACAGCTAATCTTGCCGGTGTTCCGACCGAAAAATTGCGTGGTATTTTGCTTACTCATTTTCACTCTGATCATATCTCAGACATTGGTGATTTCAATCTAAATTCCTGGGTAGCTGGCAGACCTCAGCCACTTCAAGTCATTGGCCCCGATGGTGTTGATCGCATCGTTGAAGGACTCAATATTGCCTATGAGTTAGATCGTGGATATCGAGTTTCTCATCATGGCGCAGAGTTTCTTAATCCTGAGCTTGGCATTCTTCAGTCCCGCAGTATCAAAGAAGGAGTTATTGTTGATGAGGATGGGTTGCGTATTACTGCATTCGAAGTTTCTCACCCACCGATTGAACCAGCCTTTGGTTATCGACTAGATTATGGTGGTCGATCAGTTGTAATTAGTGGGGATAGTCTCGTCACCGACAAGATTGTGGAAATATCTGATGGCGCCGACGTCGTACTGCATGACGCGATGGAATTACAACTAGTACAAACTGCCGAGAATGTGTTGCGTAACGCGGGTGCCACTCGCACTGCTACGGTATTGCATGATATTCAGGATTACCATGCAACTACTGAAGATCTTCAGCGGTTGATAGATGAGGCTGAAATAGGTTTGTTAGCTTTATATCATTTGGTACCAGCACCACGGAACGCTATGGCTGTTGCAGCTTTTAATCGAAGCATTCCGGAAGGAGCGCTTATAACAGAAGACGCAATGGTAATATCACTGCCGTCTGGTTCTGAAGATATCCTAATCGATTAAATTCTGACTCCAGAAACTAATCAACAAGTGAGCTCTCTATCTAAGCCGAGAGTGACGTCAGAAGATCCTCAGCATGTTGTGACGGGAAAAAGTCATGAGGTCATGACGTTCAGCAGCAACTATTCCGCTGGAAACTGATAGTTCTCGAAGGTATTGCGCAGTCCAAGCTTGTTTATTTTCCCAGTTGCGGTGTGAGGCAGCTCGTTAATAAAAGCGACATCATCAGGCATCGCCATTTTATGTAGTTTGTCCTTTAAAAATTCCAGCACGTCCTCTCTTGTTAATGATTTACCTTCTTGTATTACAACGATTAGTAATGGTCGCTCAGTCCATTTAGGATGATAGCGACCTATTACCGCAGCTTCTGCGATATCAGCGTGGTTTACTGCTGCATTTTCTATCTCGATTGAGCTAATCCATTCTCCACCTGATTTGATGACATCTTTAGTTCTGTCTGTAATTTGCAGATAGCCGTCAGGGGTAATAGACGCAACATCTCCAGTCTGAAACCAGCCATCTTTATCCACTGGGCAGTCTTCTTCGCCAGGTACATCCGATAAGCCATAATAACCATTGGCGACCCATGGACCTCTCACTTTTAGCGCGCCAAACGCTACACCGTCCCAGGGTAATTCGTCGTTGTTCTCATCAACGATACACATTTCTATGCCAAAAACTCCGCGGCCTTGCAGGCATTGTAAATCTGTAATTTCTTCTGTTGAGAGCTTTTCCATGTCATTCTTCAAGCAGAATACGGTACCCAGAGGGCTAGTCTCTGTCATTCCCCAACCCTGTACAACGGTACAGTCATGTTCTTCTCTGAATCGCTCAACAATAATCCGCGGACATGCAGCACCTCCAACGCTTGCTCGCTTAAGGCTAGGCACAGACTTCTGATTTGCTTCGAGATAGTCGAGCAGGGCTAGCCAAATAGTGGGCACCCCAGAGCTGACTGTGACGTTTTCTGTGGTGATCAAATCATGCAAGATTTCACCGTCCGCCATTTTCGGCCCCGGCAGTACTAATTTTGTTCCCACCATCAGTGCCGCATAAGGTGCTCCCCAGGCATTGACGTGGAACATTGGCACTACGGGTAAGCTGGTTTCCATAATGGATGCCCCAGTTACGTCGGGGAGTGATCCGGAGAGCGCGTGAATAACTGTTGATCGGTGACTGTAAACTACGCCTTTGGGGTTTCCTGTAGTTCCAGAGGTATAGCACATACCACTGGCGGTATTTTCGTCGAATTCCGGCCAATCATAGTTATCAGATTGGGCCTCGAGTATTTCTTCATAACATAAAACATTAGGTAAAGTTGACTCAGGCATATGAGCCTTATCAGTAAGAATCACTATTGTTTCAACTTTTGATAGATGGGCTTTCAAAGCCTCTAGTAAAGGTATAACCAAGACATCAACAAATAGAATTTTGTCCTCTGCGTGATTGATGATGTAAGCCACTTGCTCAGGGAAGAGTCTTGGGTTAATAGTGTGACATACCATGCCGCTGCCGGAGACAGCATAATAAAGTTCCATATGACGAAAATCGTTCCAGGCAAGAGTGCCGATCCTGTCACCAAACTTGGCTCCTAATGATTCCAGCACATTTGCGAGCTGCCGACTGCGCTTAGCGAATGTTTTGTAGTTCTGTCGGTGTCGGGGGCTATCAACTGTCACTGATACCATCTCAACGTCTGGAAAATTCTTCTCAGCGTGTTTCAGTATCGATGAGATCATGAGTTGAGTATTCATCATTAGTGCTTGCATAACTGTTCCTTAAAAAATCGGGCAGGCCGGATTGGTTTTATTATTCCCTAAAATTTAAGTTTGAGTAAAGGAGTCACAGCAGAAATTAAACTAATTTCCGGAATCGGTTGTATAGTTTTATTACGTTACAAGTTTGATATCAGAGCCCGTTAGCAAATTCGACATACGATCACCGATAGAGGTCACCCTTACCTAAGCTTTATGTATTGAACGAAGGTGACTAACCGCTGTTATATTTAATACGAAAGCTAGAACTGATTTAGCTATATTAGAGTTTATAATCTCAAATTTTTAAGCAGAGTCAGGTACATTTGTTAGTCTTGTTGCCGCGGAGCAGCTCGCTTTATCTAGGCTTCCAAAAAAAAACTTCAAATTCACGAAGCGACGCCCCACCTTCATAAAGTGGGTCATCTAACGTTCTGCCAACCATATCGGCCCATTGCCCCATCATATCGATACGATCTTCACCGAAAATTTCGACAGCCTCCATCGCATAAGTGGCATCACCAATGCGTAGCCATCCATCCCCACCGCGATCTCTTATTCGCCGCGCCCATAGAGCGCCATCCGGTTGAGTGGCTGTAATTATCCCGTCGGGAGCACCTACCCAAGATAGATAGCTCACGAAAGACGGGAATCCAGCTTGCTTCATTAGTAATGGTCCCGGATTGCTTGCATTGAGCGGTGTGAAGTCGTCCAATGCAGGAGTCGGTGTGCCCCCAATGATGATGCCAGGCGTTCGAGCAAGTCCAGTATTCCCGAGGTAAGGTGCCGTGAATATCCAGCTAAGCACTCCCACAATTAGTCCTGCTCCGATTAAGATTCCAGCGCGGCCTCGATTATTCATTATGCATCCTCTTCAGCAATGATTAGGAATAATAGCCAGAATAATCACCCAGGGATAGATTTATATTTACCTGCAATCGATGATGGAACGACAAGTAATTTGGTCTCAGATATTTAACTAAAGGAAATAAAAATTCTTTCATCTTTCAGTAGAATTCTCGGGGGATTATTAAAAAATTTATCATGTTTAACTTTACCTTGGTTTTTATTGTAAGCTTATTGAAAACTAAAGAGGTGTCTGACATGCGCGAATCCAAGAACGAAACAAAGAATGAAATAGAAAACGATAGTTCAAGAAGAGACTTCATTGCCTCTGCTGGCACGGCAACTGGGCTTGCAGCCTTGGCGACTTTATTCAGTGGCAGTGAAATAGTAAACGCGCAAGAGCTAGGTCTGAACGCTATGGGGCCAACTCCAGAGCAAGCTCAGGCATTTATGCAACTTCCAGATAAGCCGGTAGTTATGGTAAACCTGCTTAAGTTTAGCAATAGTGGCTCAGGTGCTGAAGACTACGCACAATATGGCAGAGATGTTGCAAGGATTCTTGAAAGCATCGGTGCCGAGATTATCTTCTCTGGCGTGTGTCAGGCTACGTTTATTGGCGGCGCTGAGTGGGATAGCGTAGCGATGGTGCGCTATCCAAATGCGCGAGCATTGTTGCAGATGGCGCAGTCTGCCGAGTATCAAGCTATCAGCAGCAATCGCAGCTCTGGTTTGGAAGGTCAGGTCAACCTCGCTGTATTTGAAACCGATAGCTTGTAAAAATTGTCTCCAATGAAAATAGTAAAGAATTCCCGCTGATAACCAGTGATTCTATGACTTGGTTATGGTGAACAATAAGAATTAAGAGAATTGTGGACACCTTGAAATTCAAAGCGTCAAGCGAGAGAACTTAGGTATTTAGCGATTTCTTCTGGCGCGCTTTGGTCGCCTTTGTGCTCTGCTTCCGGATTATAATTCGTATTTGTATTCACATCATAAGTCCAGTAGCTGCCATTCTTGTCGTAGATGATCTCGATTCCAGCGATGCCAATATCCGATTGCTTTAAGAATGATTCATAGTCACTAATATTAGGAATTGCAAAATCTTTCACAATTGTAAATTTCTCAATTCCTTCCGTCGGGCAATTGGATTCAAGCTCACATACTTCAGCAGGGCATAATTTAAAACCTTGAGAGGTGTCGACTTCAACCGCATACAAAAATTTACAATTTACAAATTCCATGCGAAATATGGATGCAGTCGGTGCTTCGATATATTCCTGCAACAAAGTGATACCATCCGGCGATTCTTCAAAATCATCACTGTCGAGGTAGGCTTGCAGAGTTGCTTCATTATCAAATTTCCTCACACCTAACCCTTTTCCCGCCCGGTTATGCTTGGTGATTAGTGGAAAACCAATTCGCAACGCACCGCTTGCCAGATGTTCTTTGGTGATCGCACAGAACGTTTTAGGCGTCTGAATCGAAAATTGTTCGAGGCATTGGTATTGTCGCATCTTGCTAATTTCAAGATCGAGTGCTTTGGGACCGTTTACGACAGTTCTGTTATGCCTCTCTAACCATGCAAGTATCCCAGCGGCTAACTCAGGTTCATAACGGTGACCTCGGGTATGAGACGAGGCGCTCATTCGATTCCAGTAAACTGCATCTGGAGGAACTTCAGAAAGGTCGAGACTCATATTTGGCACATACCAAATACGGTAATCAATGCTGAGTTTTTGCAAGGCGGTTTCGAATGGGGCGATCCATTCATTATTTTCGTGAATTATTATAACCATGATACATACTAATAATTAAGAAGGTCCGCAAGAATACCAGAAAACAGGGGTAGGCCAAGTTTCTGAGCCTATAAAAAGAACCTTGATTTATTGAGTAGCAATCTCTGGCTCATTAATTAGATTCTATTTATAGTGCTACCGTTTTTTCGATTTGGTCGTTCTACGATTCTTTCGGGATAGCTATAACTGCATCCAAGGGACTCTTGTTCGTGCCATTCCTCATTTGCTAGGATTTTCTTGAATCCGAACGATTAAGAATTTGCTGCAAACGTTCCTGGGAATTGCCTTTTACGACGCTATGGTCCAGGTCATATTCCTTAAGTTTTTTAAGGTACAGATTGAATAACTCATTCCGGTCGTGTGGATTTTCTCGAAGGGGATCAGCTTGCCAGGGAATTTTAGAATCACACAAGAAATAATGTCTGGTCGAAGACTGTTGATTGATGTTGTTTTCAAAAGTTTTACAAATCCACTGGTCACAGTGGCCATACTTAACTTCGCTCCAGATCATGATAACAAGCAAATCTGTGTCGCAAACTAGTTTTTCTGGCGAATGAGAAAGAAGTGCTTGTTCCTTTTTATGTTGTTGCTTGGCAATTTTTAACAAATCAGATTTCTGGTAATAAATCTTTTCTTTGAGGTAATCTCTGGCTATTTCTGGAACAAGAGGTGTTTTCCAGGAATTAGAGAGTTGGCCTGCTAGCGTGGTCTTCCCGGAAGATTCAGGGCCTGTAATAACTATGATTTCAGTGCTCATTAAATTAACTCTTATGCCAAGCTCTATGATCCAAGAACCCTATTCCTAGTTAAATACTATCTAAAAAGCTGGATAAATGAATCTCTTTATAACTATTGGCTTAGCTAATGTTATGCTTCGCTCTGTTCCTTAGGGGTGGTCAATTGACCTGAGACTCTGGTACGTCAGTTAACCCTAGAACCTGATCCGGTTAATACCGGCGTAGGAAAAGGATGCATTCCACATCTCATCACACGTCCTAACAGTGCCGGGTCTCTTAAATTAAATTTTTGGAGAGGCTCATGTTTGATTCTCGTTATAAACTATATACCACCTTATGCCTATTTTCCTGCATTGGCTTCATGCAGAGTCTTACTGCCGCCGCAGAAAATACGCTTGAAGAAATTATCGTTACCGCAGATTTTAGGGATCGAAATGAATTGAGCACACCAACCAGTATCACAGTGATGACGGAGGAGATCATAAAATCTAGAGCGGCTCAACATTTTGAGGAGCTGGTGAATGCTATCCCCAACGTTAATTATGCTGCTGGTTCCAATCGTGCACGCTTCTTTCAGATTCGGGGGATCGGTGAGCGGAGTCAATTTGTAGCGCCAATCAATCCCTCGGTCGGTTTTTTGGTGGACAATGTAGACTTCAGCGGAGCTGCTACCATTGCCACCATGCTGGATGTTGAGCAGGTTGAAGTACTGCGAGGGCCTCAAGGAACGAGATACGGTGCTAATGCGTTGGCTGGCCTGATCAACATCAAGACTCATGACCCACAGGATCAGTTTGGAGCAAATTTGAAAGTCGGAGCTGCAGACTTCAATACAAAAACGATTGGAGCAATGCTTACTGGACCAGTGTCTGAAATGGTAAACGGGCGTTTAGCCATGGAGAGCCATCGTTCCGATGGCTACTATGAAAACGACTATCTACAAACGAAGAAAAATAATGCACAGGACGAATTATCGATTCGAGGAAAACTAAGCGCAGAATTGTCTTCCACGTGGAGATTAGATCTTACTTTATCTCACGTGAACATCGACAACGGGTACGATGCATTTACGCTGGATAATTCGCGCACAACTCTTTCTGACGAGCCGGGAAAGGATCAGCAAGAATCTGATGCATTGGCGATTGATAGTACCTGGCAGCTGAATAATTTTGATTTGAAATTCATCGTGAGTCTTGCTGATTCAGATATGGAATATGGCTACGACGAGGATTGGACCTTTGCGGGAATTCACCCAGATGGCTATATGTCGCAAGATAATTATATCCGCAACCGGAAAACCCAGAGTCTGGAGTTAAGGTTTTTGTCGAATGACAGTAGTCGGCTATTTTCCAATTCTACAGATTGGCTGTTCGGTGTGTACACACTCAATAATGATGAGGGATTAAGGCGAGAGTACACCTATCTGACTTCGGATTTTTATAGTGATTATGATTTTGATACTGCCGCGGCCTTTTTTCAATTGGACTCGATGCTTAGTGAAAAACTGACTTTGGAAACAGGCATAAGAGTAGAGAAGCGTGACACGACTTATCAAGACTCAGAAATGCTTAGTTTTTCACCCGCTGAAACCCTCTGGGGTGGTCGAGTTGCAATCAAGTACCTATTGAATTCGAATAGCATGGCTTACGCCAGCATTGCTCGTGGCTATAAGGCCGGAGGTTTTAACACCGACGGAACATTAGATGCAGATTTGCGAGAATTCGACGAAGAATTCCTTATTGAATATGAGTTAGGTGTAAAATCGAATTTGCTTGATAACACTTTGCACTTGAAAGCAGCTTTGTTTCATGATGACCGGAACGAGCAGCAAGTAAAGAGTTCCACTGGCAGAATTCGTGCTAACGGCAGCACAGAATTCATCGATTTCATAGGCAATGCCGCGGAAGGAACGAATAATGGTGTGGAGTTTGAAGCAGTTTGGTATCCCTCCGAGCGACTGGGGCTCACAGCCAGTTTAGGGTTGCTGGATGCAACGTTCGACTCTTTTCTGAATTCTAAAAATCAGGATTTATCAGGGCGTGATCAAGCCCATGCCCCAGGCTATATGGCGCATCTCGCCGTTGACTACAATGTGGGCGCCTGGTCTATCGCAGTCTCTCTTGATGCTAAAGACGATTTTTATTTTTCCGATAGTCATCACGTGCAAAGCGATCCCTATGAATTATTGAATATGAGGGTCAGTTATTCTACCGATCGATGGAGCCTAAGCCTTTGGGGTCGTAATCTTACTGATCAAGATTATGCTGTTAGAGGGTTCTTTTTTGGGGAGTTCGGCAATGATCCAAGAAAAAGCTACGCGCCTGAACCTTATCTTCAATTCGGTGAACCTCGAATAATCGGTGTTACCTATGAAGTACAGTTATGAACACAACAGCTAAGAGGTCGATAGCTATGGAAGCGTCAGTTGATATTAGCCTTTATCCCTTGGCAGACGAGTATATTCCTGCCATCAATGAATTTATCGAGAGAGTTCAGCAATACCCTGCGATAGCGGCAGTACGCAATGATCTTTCGACACAGCTGTTTGGTGACTATGAGCAGATAATGGAGCTTTTGAAGATTGAAATTAGGCTAAGCTGGGAGCAGTAGGGGAAGAGTATTTTGGTTGTCAAATTTTTTGGGGGCGATCTTCGGGGTCTGTCTAGTGGTTGAATTTTTTAACACTGTCAGTGAACAATTCCTACAGAATTCTTTGTTGGAATTGACCGCGGTAATATTTGCGATTGTCTACCTGCTTCTTGCAGTCAAAACAAATATCCTTTGCTGGCTTGCGGCAGGTATTTCTGCCCTCATTTTCTTGTATATTTTTTTGGGCGCTAAACTATACATGGCGTCTGGTTTACAAGTTTACTATCTTGTTATGGCAGTTTTCGGCTGGTATCAGTGGAAACTTCCTAGTGACAGCTCGACGACCTTGCCGATCTCTATGTGGAGCATGCAACAACATGCAGGAGCCTTAGCTCTTATCGTTTTTTTTACCTTTATATCAGGACATCTTCTGAATTCAGGGACAGATGCTCAATTACCTTATATGGATTCCCTGACGACTTGGGGAAGTGTTGTTACTACCTTCATGGTGGCACGCAAGATATTAGAGAATTGGATCTATTGGCTGGCAATTGATTTAGTTTCAATTTATCTCTATCTCGATCGTGAGCTTTATTTCACCGCAATACTGTTTGCTGTGTATATAGTCATTATCTTCTTTGGATGGTTCTCATGGTTAAAAAGCTATCAGCGAAAAATGAAAACTATTTAAAAGATGCCAGAAAAATAAATCGCCTTTAAGAATAAGTGTCGAACTATCCTAGCGAAGCGAGAAATAGCAATAGCAAACGCTCAATAATATTTCCAATTCCTGGAACAATAATAATAATAAGCACAAGCACAATTAAAAAAATTCCTAATTTTTTGTAGGAAGACTTCATCTTAGGCCCCCATTAGTTTTCGGGTTCCGCGGTGCCAGTTCGAAAAGCCAAAGCTCTTCCGCCTCAACTTCGGCAGTTGTCATCTCAACTGGGTACTTTTCGGTAAATGCCTGGGTGATATGCTCAACAATGGGGCCTGTCTTTATTCTCACCAAATTACGTTGGTAGCGTTTGCCTTCAATACGCATTATCGCGCGACCATCTCGTTCTGCTTGTTCTGGCCACCTCTTCCATAGACGTTGTCGTAAACCACCCATGTAATTAGAATTTAAATAGAGTTTGCCATCATGTTCTACAATCCAAAGCGTTCTTGAGTTGGCTGGGTTTATGAGTTGTAGCTCGAAGGTTCTAATGTTACGAACGAAACTCCAGTCTGGTTCCTGTCCAATCACCATCTCGCCAGCAATGAGCGGGCCGCCGCTGAATAGCACAGACGGCCCGTCAGAAAATTGTGCTTTTATTGCAAGAGAACCGAGTAGTGAAACCGAAAGTAGCACTAGGGTTACACATACAAATAATAGCTTTCGCGTAAAAGTAGAACTGATACGGGTCATAAGTTTGTTCACCAACGTTTCTAAAAAAAGAAACCCCTCGCTATTGATTTCGGAACTTTCTAACAGCCACGCTAATTAAAATAAGTTTTCAACTAAGAACTTGCCTATGAAGCTAATTACGGTAATTGAAATAACTGCGCAAGTGACGCTTTCTCTTCATCGCTTGCTGTGTGGTTGAAGCTTGCAATAATTGCCGCTAGTGACTTTATAGCGTCTGGAGCTCCAGCAGCTGCTTGAATCTGAGACATTACTTGCTTGCCCTGCTCATTCGGAGAGTGCTGTATGTCAGATACAGAGCTTGCGATAAGACGTACACCCTGCGGTAGGTTGTTGTTGCCAGAGATTCTTTCCAATACAGTTTTATTTTCATCAGATGGGAAATGATTTATTGAAATTACGATACTTGCAATTTCTTGGAGGGCTTCAGTTACTTCTTGATTCTGCGCCATAGAGGCTTGCGAAAAAACACCAATTAAAGTTATTGCTAAAGTTTTTCTTATAATTTCCATTATTTATGTGCCCTCTAAATAGAATCAGAAGTTTTTATGTATTTTTGAGCCCGACATTAAATCATTCATTAGTGGTTGCCGCACACGGGCAATCGACAAGTCAGCGCTTAAAAGGGATAAGAATTGAAGACCTATGTAATCCACAAACAAAAATAGACCTGATATCTAATGCAAAATGAGTTATTAAAGTTCCTTGTTAATTTGATTCAAAGCTGGATTCGCACAATGTGAATAATTATTGTATTTTTGATGTTCTATATTAGCATCCGAATGAGGTGGCGACTCAAATGTGGATTCTCGCAGCATAGGAATTAACAGTTAACATTTACCGAATGGGCACTACTTATGTTTTTTTACTTTCATCTTCAATCAAAACTTAAACCTTATTTTTCCATAGCCGCGCTACTTACTATTGCACTTGCCGCTACTCAGCCAAACTTGGCTCAGGAACAGACCGCGCAAGGAGAGATTGATGACTGGGTAGCTGACGCTATGTGTGAGGTCGATAATCGTGTGATAAAGCTTGAGCAGGCACCTTCCTTCACTTTTACGCAATCTGATGGAAATAACCCGCGTCATCTAGAAGCAGCACAGGCAGGCCTTTCTACGGCCGATTTATCTAATTTGGAATTGGCTTGGGTGGTCGCTTTCCCTGACACCTCGGGTTTACGCGCCGCTCCGGTGATTATTGGCTCAACTATTTTTTACTCTGCTACTGATTCAGGCCGGGTCTTTGCACTGGATACCAACAGTGGGTGTGCTAAATGGGTCTATGAAGCAGACTCGCGCCTCCGCTCTTCTTTGGCCTATTCAGAAATCGATGACTTGCGGATGCTGGTGTTTACCGATTCAGGAGGCATGGTTCATACCGTTGATGCGAAAACTGGCGAGCTGATTTGGATCGCGAGCGGACAAGCTTCGAATAATCAGGGAATGCTGACCGGCACACCTGTTATTCACGAAGATAAAATTATCGTACCAGTTTCTGGTTCTGGCGTTATTACTGGGGGCAACCCAAACTATGAATGCTGTGAGAATCACGGCGCTGTCACTGCACTGAGTGTACACACGGGTGAAAAGCTCTGGGAATACCACACTATGCCAGCAGCTGAATACACTGGACAGCTCAGCTCCACTGGCGTCAAACAACGTGGCCCCTCAGGCGCACCCATCTGGACTACACCTACCATTGATGCAAAGCGTGGTCAGGTTTATGTCACAACCGGTGAAAATACTTCGCATCCTACCACCAATACTAGTGATGCAATTATTGCTCTGGATATTGAGACAGGAGAGGCAAACTGGGTTTTTCAGGCGCTCGAGAATGATATGTGGAATTTCGGCTGCAGTGCTCGTGGTCCAAACTGCATCATTCTAGAGGACACTAACTCTGTGGATTTCGATTTTGGAGGACCTGCTATTTTAGTAGGAACAGATGAGGGGGAGTTGCTTATTGCTGGTCAGAAATCTGGTGATCTTTGGGCATTGAACCCCGAGACAGGTGCGCTGGTCTGGAATCAACGCGTCGGAGAAGGAACAGCGTTGGGCGGCAATCACTGGGGTATCGCCACGGATTCTGAGCGCGCTTTTATGACTATCAACGATCCTGGGGGTATGAATGGAAACAGCCGCCCGGGGCTCTATAGTTATTTTGTTGGCACGGGAGAGCCAAGCTGGTTCTACGAAGCCCAGCCTGAATGCAATGACCGGCGCAGCGAACGGCTTAGACGTTGCGAATCACTCTATGGTTTCTCTGCCACGCCACTATCTGTGGATGGAGCAGTCATCACTGGAGGACTCGATGGACGATTGTTCGTATTCAACTCGGGTTCAGGCGAACTGATTTTCCAATATGACACAGTGAAGGATTATGAAACTGTTAATGGTGTTGAAGGTTATGGAGGCTCGATTGACAGTCATTCTATTGCCGCAGGATCGGGCATGGTGTTTGTTGGTTCCGGATATGGTCAGTTCCGTCAAGTGCCCGGCAATGTATTACTGGCCTTCAAGCCAGCGGAATAACGCGTTTATCGAATAGCATTTAAACAAGAAGGATGGATAGAATAAGTACTATATTTATAGGCTTGACTCAAAATTAATTTATATTGCTGCTTCGAAGTTTACCATTGGGAAAGTTTAGGTAATTCATGACTAAAAGAAAGGATAAAAACCAGAATAAACAAGATTTGTACCTGCCCCGCGTGAAACGGCGCGAATTTCTGCGCGCTAGTGCTGGCGGAATGGCTGGTGCTTGGATGTCTGCCTGGCCGTGGCAAAAGCTCGCCGCACAACAGGATCTAAATCCATTTGAAGAAGATTGGGATTCCGGAATCGTCAGGCACTTATTGCCAGCAGTCAATGAATCAAGAATTTTGATAAAGGCTTCATTTGATAGAGCACTCGGCCAGACGCCTCAATTGCA
>Ga0206678_10000556_pt1 | contig 24198 bp, 26 predicted proteins | sample M180m12015metaG_FD_155453 | JGI IMG/M metagenome (GOLD analysis project Ga0206678, IMG submission 155453) | Ammonia-oxidizing marine archaeal communities from Monterey Bay, California, United States - M1 80m 12015 | ecosystem: Environmental > Aquatic > Marine > Intertidal zone | place: USA... | reverse complement strand
AATTCGGTCTCGCAACCATTTCGGGGAAGGTCCATTCTTTACGCCTCTAATCATGCAACTATAAAAAACGGGGCAGCCGTTTTCCAACACATCATCATTTATTTTTATTTTTATGGTATTTTTCTGCATTGCAGAAATCGTAGGGGTATGCGCAGGTTTTAACACACCAATTCCCCGTGCGGCTAAGTCGCGTGCTATTCCACGTACGCCTAATGCATCAGGACGATTGGGTGTTATGGCAATTTCAATAATTGGATCTACAGCACCTGGGTTGTGATTCGAGAGATAGTCTGTGAATTTAGAACCAACCACTGGTTCATCTTTAAGCTCAATAATACCGTTATGCTCATTAGATAAGCCCATTTCGCGCTCTGAGCACATCATTCCATAACTTTCAACGCCTCGAATTTTACCCACACCAATAGTTGCATCTATACCAGGTACATAAACCCCTGGCTTAGCAACTACTACGTAGATTCCTTTTCGGGCATTTGGTGCGCCACAAATTATATTCAATTTACCTTCGTCAGTTTCAACTTCACAAATTTTTAATTTATCTGCATCAGGGTGTTTTCGCGATTTGGCAATATATCCGACAGTAAAGTCTTTAAGTGTTTCTAAAGGGTTGATGACTTCTTCAACCTCTAATCCTAAATCAGTTAAATTATATAAAATATTGTCAATAGAAGCATCAGTTTCTAAATGTGTTTTAAGCCAATTTAATGTAAATTTCATCAGATGATTACCTTAATAGAGAATTATCGACTTAAGCCGCTATGTAAATTTGGTTGGTCTAAAGAGGAAAAGCCATAATGGCGAAGCCAACGCAGGTCGCTATCAAAAAAAGCCCTTAAATCAGGAATTCCATATTTAAGCATCGCGAGCCTATCTATCCCCATTCCAAATGCAAAGCCTTGCCATTGATCTGGATCAATGCCACCAGCTTTTAAGACTTTTGGATGTACCATCCCACTACCAAGAATTTCCATCCAACTTTCACCCTTCCCAACTTCTAACTTTCCATCATTCCATGAACAGCGAAGATCAACTTCTGCAGAAGGTTCAGTGAATGGGAAATGAGATGCTCGAAAACGTAATTCTAACTCATCGACCTCAAAGAATTTCTTGCAGAATTCTTCTAGGGTTCCTTTTAAATTTGCCATTGATATATCTTTACCTATAGCTAAACCTTCTAGTTGATGAAACATTGGGGTGTGTGTTTGATCATAGTCGCAGCGATAAACTCTACCTGGTGCAATTATTCTGCATGGTGCCCCATTAGATAGCATGTGCCTTATTTGAACTGGACTGGTATGAGTTCTTAACACATTTGGTGCTCTATCGTCTCCACCGTCTCTATTTAAGAAAAAAGTGTCATGTTCTTGTCGTGCTGGATGTTCTGGAGGAATGTTCAAAGCATCAAAGTTGTACCAATCATTTTCTATTTGTGGGCCCTCCGCTACAGAAAACCCCATTTCTGCAAAAATAGCACTTACTTCCTCAGTGACTTGACTTATGGGATGGATGGACCCGTTAGGTTTTTTTCGAGATGGTAAACTTAAGTCTATCCACTCTTCTTTTAGTCTTTCATTGAGAATTAAATTTTCTAATGTAGATTTCTTTTTAAGAAAAGCGTTTGTTACTTCATCTCTCAATGAGTTAAGGATAGGGCCGGTAGCTTGGCGTTCTTCGGGTGTCATGTTTCCCAATTCACGCATTTTAAGACTCAATTCACCCTGTTTTCCAAGAACTGTAACACGCAAGTTCTCTAAAGAATTTTGATCATTATCTTTATTTATCAGGTCTAAATATTTCTTTCGTAGTTTTTCTAGCCCATCCATATTTTCTGCTCCATCTCGTTTGACTTAGTGCTATCATAGAGTTGGTTAAATTTAAGCATTGTTAGAGTTCTTAAACAATATAAATTAGTAATATCTCAAACTGAAATAAAATATAATTTATTTTTACCAAAATCACATAACAAGATAACAATATCTGCTAATTAGCAGACCTTCTTAAAATTTATAATTGAAATTATGCTAACGCAGCTTTTACTTGGTCTACAATAGAACTAAAAGCATCAGGCTCATTTACAGCAATATCTGCTAAAACCTTACGATCTACTTCTATTCCAGCTTTATCTAAACCATTAATAAAACGGGAGTATGTTAGTTCTTCATCGTGTGATCTTACTGCCGCATTTATACGTTGAATCCACAATGCTCTAAATGTTCGTTTGCGGGCTTTGCGATCTCGCGTGGCGTATTGATTCGCTTTATCAACCGCTTGCGTAGCAGTCCTAAAAGTATTGCTTCTTCTACCATAGTAGCCTTTTGCTGCTTTTATGACTTTTTTGTGACGGGCGTGAGTTGTTGTTCCACTTGTTACTCTAGACATCTCAAGTTCTCCTTAACGTGCGTATGGCATGTATGATTTAATGAGTCCTTCATCGGCTTTGCAAAGTACACTTGTACCTCTAGCATTGCGAAGAAATTTATTTGAACGCTTAATCATACCGTGTTGTTTACCAGCTTGAGCGGCCTTTACTCTGCCAGAGGCAGTAACTTTAAAGCGCTTTTTTGCGCTTGATTTTGTTTTCATCTTGGGCATTTTTTTCTCCTGCATATTGAGAGTTAAGCGTTTTAGGCAGCCCTAATAGCCGTATGCACTTGATAGAAATTGGGTGTTACGCATCATTAACAACTTTTGCAAGAGGAATCGTACTTATTGATATCTTAAGTAATTATCATTAAATCTCCTTGACCCTTATAAAAAAGAACCGCATATGCCATAAATATGATTAAAACTTCGCAAATACGTAACTTTAGCATTGTGGCACATATTGACCATGGTAAGTCAACTTTAGCTGATAGATTAATTCAACAGACTGGCACCGTAGCTGAGCGAGATATGGAAGATCAGATACTTGACACAATGGATATTGAACGAGAGCGAGGAATAACCATAAAAGCTAATTCCGTGAGAATTGAATATAAGGCAAACGACGGTAAGCGATACATATTAAATTTAATTGATACCCCAGGGCACGTAGATTTTGCTTATGAAGTATCACGTTCTATGCGTGCAGTAGAGGGATCCTTGCTTGTGGTTGATGCATCCCAAGGGGTCGAAGCTCAAACCTTAGCTAATGTATACCATGCAATAGAAGCAGATCATGAAATAGTGACTATTTTAAATAAGATTGATTTGCCTGCTGCTGAACCTGAACGTGTGGCACAACAAATTGAAGATGTGATTGGTATAGATGCAAAAGATGCAGTTAAAATTTCTGCGAAAACAGGACTGGGAATTCCAGATGTTTTAGAGCGAATTGTTACAAGTTTACCCGCACCCACTGGTAACCCAGACGCTCCACTTAAAGCAATGCTGGTAGATAGCTGGTATGATTCTTACCTTGGAGTTGTGGTTTTGATCAGGATCCATGATGGTTTTTTAACAAAGGGTGATAAGATTAAAATGTTGAATGCCAACGCAACGTATCAAGTTGATCGCGTAGGTGTTTTTAAACCTCAAATGGAATCTATTGAAAGCTTGGGTCCGGGAGAAATGGGTTTTTTAACTGCAAGTATAAAACAAGTTCGTGATACTCGCGTTGGAGATACCATCACGCATGAGCAAAAAGGAACCACCGTAGCCTTACCTGGTTTCAAGCCATCACAGCCTGTAGTTTTTTGTGGTCTTTTTCCAGTTGATAACTCAGAGTTTGAGGACTTAAGAGAATCAATTGAAAAATTGGCACTCAATGACGCTTCATTTAGTTTTGAAATGGAAACCTCTGCTGCTCTTGGGTTTGGCTTCAGATGCGGGTTCTTAGGTCTCCTTCATTTAGAAGTGGTTAGAGATAGGGTAGAAAGAGAATATGGTATAGAGTTAATTACAACGGCGCCGTCAGTTATTTATCATATCCTTATGAAAGATCAGAGTATAATTGAATTACACAACCCGGCTGATATGCCAGATTTAACTTATGTTGAGCACATTGAGGAACCAAGAATAAAAGCAACTATTTTAGTTCCTGACGAATATTTGGGTGATGTGTTGAAGTTATGTCAGGACCGCCGTGGAATTCAAATAGATCTAACTTATGCTGGTGCTCGAGCCATGGTTGTTTACGACCTTCCATTAAATGAGGTTGTATTCGATTTTTATGATAGATTAAAATCAGTTACAAAAGGGTATGCGAGTTTTGATTATCAGATTAAAGGTTATCGCCAAGACTACTTAGTAAAGATGCAAATTATGGTTAATGATGAGCCAGTTGATGCCCTTTCTACGATGGTTCACCGAGATCGTGCTGAGGCAAGAGGTCGTGCGATGTGTGAAAAGCTAAAAGATTTAATCCCTCGACATATGTTTAAAATCCCTATTCAGGCGGCGATAGGAGGGCGAATAATAGCAAGGGAAACTTTATCTGCTATGCGCAAAGATGTGACTGCAAAATGCTATGGTGGAGATATTTCACGGAAGAAAAAATTATTAGATAAACAAAAGGCTGGCAAAAAGAAAATGCGCCAATTTGGTCGTGTAGACATTCCTCAAGAAGCTTTTATATCAGCATTAAAAATGGATTAATTTTAATGTTTATTCTTGATCGCCGCTGAAAATTAATTTTTCGTCAACTGGTGAAACTCGTATAATATTTGTTGTACCCGGTTTGTTAAATGGCACACCGGCGGTTACGATTATTTGTTTATCTATAGACGCGAAGTTATATTTTTTGGCAGCTCTAGCTGCGCTAATGACTGCCATTTTAAATCTATCAACGTGCCCTGTGATTACGCAATGTGCACCCCAGTGCAAACAAAGCTGTCGCGCAGTTTTTATAAGAGGAGTAAGAGCTATTATAGGAACTCGGGGGCGTTCTCTTGATACCAGTGTTGCGGTTGTTCCGGAGTGAGTAAAACAGCAAATTGCTGTAACTTCGGTTGTTTCTGCTATTTCGCGTGCGGCAACAGTGATAGCGTCTGCAACAGTTTTTCTCTGTCCTGAGCGGGTGCTATCGATTAACTCTCTATAAGCGGGATCATTTTCTATTTCGATGGCTATGTCATTCATGGTTTTTACGGCATCTATTGGAAAATTACCTGCTGCACTTTCTGCAGATAGCATTACGGCATCAGCGCCTTCGTATATTGCAGTTGCTACATCACTTACTTCTGCTCTAGTGGGCATTGGAGAATCAACCATGCTATCAAGCATTTGTGTCGCAACAATCACTGGTTTTGCTACATGCCTACATGCCATTACTAGTCTTTTTTGTATCGGGGGTATAGCTTGTACAGGCATTTCCACGCCCAAATCACCCCGAGCGATCATAATTCCATCAGACACCTCTAATATTGAATTAAATTCAGTTACAGCGGATGGTTTTTCTATTTTCGATAATATTGATGTTCGACCTTTAGCGAGCTTTCTGGCTTCATTTACGTCCTGTGCGCGTTGTACAAAAGAAAGTGCTAACCAATCGATACCTAAATTACATGCAAACTCTAAGTCTATTTTGTCTTTTTTGGATAGAGCTGTCATTGGTATAATAGTTTCAGGAACATTAATCCCTTTTTTATCTGAAATTATTCCACCAATTTCAACCACACATTTTATTTGACTTTTGGTCACTGATTTTGTTTTTAGACGGATTTTGCCATCATCTATAAGTATTATTTCATTAATTTTAATGACATTAAAAATTTCTTTGTGTGGTAAGAATACGCGCTCTTGATCTCCAGGTGTATTAATTAAATCAAACATAAATTCTTTATCTTTTTGCAAATCAACTCCACCGTTTCTAAATACACCGCATCGTAATTTAGGACCTTGCAAATCCGCCAAAATGGCGATGGGTCGATCGAGGTCTTTCTCTATTTGTCTTATTATTTTGTGTTTTGATTTGATTTCTGTGTGGGTTCCATGGCTCATGTTAAGTCTAAAAACATCAGCACCATTTTCAAAAAGTGCTCGGATCGTATCATAACTGTTAGACGCAGGTCCTAAAGTAGCTACAATCTTAACATTTCTTAATCTTCTCACGTGTATTACCTTTTTGTTTTATTTGCTCTATTTAAATCATTATCACATCCTTTAGTTATTATTGACAGTGATTATTATAGGAATTAATTTATCAAAGGTATTTTTTAAAAATGTATGAAGCATTTAAAAGTTATTACGAAAAATATGATGGTGAATTTCTAATTTTGTGTGACCATGCTTCAAACTTTATTCCAAAGAGAATTAATGATGGTGATCTTGGGATTTCCAAATCTGATATGAATCGGCATATCGCTTATGATATTGGAGCAGCAGGTTTGAGTAAGAAATTGGGAAAGCACTTAAAATCACCGGTGGTGCTGTCAAATTTCTCACGATTGGTGATAGATCCAAATAGAGGTGAAGATGATCCAACTTTAATAATGCAACTTTATGACGGATCAATTATTCAGGGAAACCGTAATCTAAGCACAAATGATAAAAAAACTAGATTAGATTTGTGTTACCGACCTTATCATTCTGAAATAAAGCGATTGATAGCTGCTAAACATTCAAAAGTTTTAATATCTATTCATAGTTTTACGCCCAAACTTAAGGGTGGAAATATGCGACCTTGGCACATTGGGGTTCTATCTGCGTCAGATAGAAGGGTTGCAAACTCTTTATTGGAAACCCTTGAAGGACAAAAAGATATAATTTGCGGAGACAATGAGCCATATTCAGGTTCACTTATTGGTGATACAATGTATCAACATGCGTTGAAGAATAATCGGTTACATGTTTTGATTGAAGTTCGTAATGATTTAATTAATACGATAGCAGGACAATCCACGTGGGCAGCTAGGTTGGTGGGTGCTTTGAAAGAAATAAAAAAAGAAGGTTACTTTGAAAGGAATAAACTTAATGGATGAAAAATCGATTTTGCAAATTGAAGCAGCAGTCTTCAGAACACTTCGTGATCACTTACGAAACAGAACTGATGTTCAAAATATCGATATGATGAACACAACAGGGTTCTGCCGAAATTGTTTGGGTCGATGGTACAAAGAGTCAGCACATGAGTTGGGTATTGAGATCACCAAGGAGGAATCTCAAAAAATTGTTTATGGAATGCCTGCTTCAGAATGGAAAAACCAATTTCAGATAGAAGCAACTGATGATCAAAAAAAGCTGTTTAAAACAGCCCATACCTAAGTATAACTGTTAATATTAAAGGTTTAGTAATATTCTCATAAAATATAATTATAAATTTAATTGCTTTTTTTCATGAAGCTTGATCAAAATAAAAAACGTAGAAAACGTGGTTTTAAAAGTGCGTCTAGCTTGTTGCAGAAGCAGATTCAAAAAGCAAGTGAAACGCGCGGTTTTGCAGTGTCCAAAATATTGACAAACTGGACAGAAATTATTGGTAGTGATTTAGCTAAAATTGCCAAGCCAGTGAAGGTTAATTATGGAAGAGAAGGATTTGGAGCTGGTTTAGTTTTGTTAACGAACAGTGCAAATGCGCCAATGGTACAGGCTCAGAGCAAGCAGATAATAGATCGTGTTAATGGCGTTTATGGTTATAATGCAATCTCACGGGTTAGGATTACTCAAATAGATCCCAATGAGTTAATAGAGGAAAAAAATGAAGACTCTGCTAGTTTTGGCAAGCCAACTGAATTAGATAAAACAAAAGCAAAAGATGAAGTAACTGGAATTAAAGATGATAGTTTAAATGAGGCTTTACGATTATTAGGCGCAAATATTATTTCAAAATCACCAAATTAAATGAGAGGAAATTAAAAATGAACCGATTATATATTTTACTGAGCATTTGCGCTACCGTGCTCATTGGTAGTTACTATTTTTTATGGTCTGGTAATACGTCTAATGAGCTTGATAGTATGTTATTAGCTGAGAAAAATGATAGTCATGCTTTGCAATTAATATCTGAAAACCAAAATTTAGAACTGACAAATGTCTCTAGTATCCTTGTTGACGATATTGTTCTTGGTGACCCAAATGCACCAGTTGCCATTATAGAATATGCTAGTTTTACTTGCCCACATTGTAAGAATTTTCATGAAGGAACATTTCAAAAGTTAAAACAAAATTACATAAATACAGGTAAAGTTAAATTTATTTTAAGGGATGTGTATTTTGATCGATATGGCTTGTGGGCTGCTATGATTGCTAGATGTGATAATTCAAATAGATTTTATGGAATTGTTGACGAGATTTTTCGAAAACAATCTGAGTGGACTGATGGTGCGGAAAATATAGATATTGCTAATAATCTTAGGAAAATAGGTTTAGCTGCAGGAATGGACAGTGAAAAAATAAGCGTGTGTTTGAATGATGGTGATATGGCACAAGCGCTTGTGGATGTTTATCAAACCAACGTTGAAAGAGATCAAATCAGCTCTACGCCTTCATTTCTAATTAATGGAGAAAAAATGAATAAATCCTCTTATTCAGAGTTTGTTTTAAAGATCGATGAGCATATAAAGGGTTATTAAATGCGCTATCCATTAGAAGGCTTAAAGGTGATTGAGCTGGCTCGAATACTGGCGGGGCCATGGGCTGGGCAGACTCTCTCAGATCTTGGTGCGGAAGTTATAAAGGTTGAGAGCTTCAATGGGGATGACACGCGCCAATGGGGTCCACCTTTCGTTAAAAATGATGATGATACCTCGGCATCTTATTTTCATAGTTGCAATAGGGGCAAAAAATCAATTTGCGTTGACTTGAAAACCTCAGAAGGCCAGGAAGTAATAAAAAATCTTGTAGCTGAAGCAGATATATTAATTGAGAATTTTAAAGTAGGTGGATTGAGTAAATATGGTTTAGACTTTGAAAACCTTATTAAAGTCAATCCAAAATTAATATATTGCTCAATAACAGGCTTTGGCCAAACTGGCCCATATGCTCATAGAGCTGGTTATGATTATATTATTCAGGGTATGTCAGGTTTAATGTCAATTACTGGTGAGCCAGACGGACAACCTCAGAAAATGGGCATAGCAGTGACAGATATCTTGACTGGCTTGTATGGTGTTACTGCAATCCTCAGTGCGGTTATTCAGAGAGAAAAAACTGGGAAGGGCCAACATATAGATTTGGCATTATTAGACGTAGCAACATCAGTAACTGCAAATCAAGCGATGAATTATTTGACTACAGGAGATGTTCCCACTCGTATGGGAAATGGTCATCAGAACCTAGCACCTTATCAAGTTTTTGACTGTAAGGATGGGCATATAATAATTGCCACAGGAAATGATGCGCAATACCAAAGATTATGTAAGTTGTTAGAACTAACGCAGATGTCTAAGGATAAATTATTTTTGACAAATGCAGATAGGTTGAAAAATAGAACCTTATTAATCGAAAAATTAAATTTTAAAACACAACAGAGGATGAAAAATAATTTATTAAAAGATTGTGAGAATGAGGGTATACCAGCTGGCCCAATAAATGATCTTTCGGAGGTTTTTAATGATCCCCAGGTAGTTTTTCGAGGGTTAGTTAAGAAAATAGATAATATTCCAACTGTTGTCTCACCATATAATTTCTCTGGGTCAGAAATGAATATTAGCAAAGCATCACCAAAATTGGGTGAGAATACTGATGAGATTTTAACTTACTTGAAGAATAAATAAATTAAATTATTGTTGAGCAAAAAAGTATAATTCCCAACCCAAGTACTAATCCACCCCACGAACGCCATAATACATCAACGGCATTATCTATATCTACCGCTGTTAATTTCTTTTTCCCATCAGGATTAATCAACGGATAGTTTTGGATTACACCTTCGTATGAACGTGGTCCAGAAATTGATACGCCTAATACACCAGCCATTGCTGATTCTGGCCATCCGGCGTTTGGAGATCGATGGAGTTTTGCATCACGCCACATAACATTTAAAGCAGAATGATTTTGATACACTATGCAGATTAATAAACCACTTAATCTTGCTGGTATCCAATTAAGTAAATCATCCAATCTTGCAGCAGCCCAGCCAAACTGATTATATTGTATGTTTTTATAGCCAATCATGCTATCTGAAGTATTTACAAATTTATAAATTAAAATGCCCGGCAACCCACCAACTAAAAACCAAAAAAGAGGGGCAATTATACCATCTGAAAAATTTTCTGCAGCACTTTCTATCGCACTTCTTGCAATATCTGTCTCCTCAAGGTCTGTAGTATCTCTGCCTACAATCATGGCTATGGCTATTCGTCCTTGAGAGATATTTTTTTGGAGCCCCAAGCTAACTGCGGTAACGTGCTCAGTTAGGCTTTTATGCGATAAGAGCATAGCAACGATGAGAGTTTTCCAAATAGCAGAAATTGGTAACTTCTCAATTAGATATCCAAGTATTGCTAAAAATATTACAAAAAATATAATAAAAAGGATACCCTTACTTTTTCTATTTATCCCATTATTATACTTTATCTCACCCCATTTTATTACCTTTCCCATTAGCACAGCAGGATGAGGCACTTTAGACCAAATCCAAACAGGTTCACCAAGAAAAGCATCTAGAATTAATGCTAATAATATACAAGATAAAGTCATTAAATAAATTCCTTTATAGCACTTTCAACCCGCTTCCAATGGTCGTCTCTATTTGGAATTCCTAGTCGAAGGTAATGCTTAGAATAGGGAAATGTTCTCGTTAATATATTTTTCTTACATAAGTTGTTTTTGAGCTCAATTGCATTTGGTGCGAATATTAGTCGAAATAAACTCGTTCCACCGATCACTTTTAACCCATTTTGCGTTAAAATATTATCAAGGGTTATCATATTGTTATTTAGCCTTTCCCTGGTTTTTTTAGCCCAACCATGATTAGATAAAGCATTATTTGCAATGAATAAGGCTGGTCCAGATGCAGGCCATGGGCCTAGTATATCTTTGAGATTTTTCAAAGTTTCTGGCAATCCAATAGCGCAACCAAATCGTATTCCAGCTAAACCCCAAAACTTACCAAAGCTTTTTAAAACTATTACACCAGGATTGTTCGAATAGTAGATAAGAGAATTCTGAGGAACCAGATCACAAAAACTTTCGTCAATTATAGTTAATTTCCCATTATTTAAAATTTTATCAGATCTCCAAGTTTTACCATCAGGATTATTTGGATTTATCAAGATCCGGGCATTTACATTTTCGGTTGAGAAGCCCCAGCCATTTTGAGTGAATGCAGATTTATATTCGTTATAACTTGGTTCGTATATATCAACATTACCTTTTTCAAAAAGACTTGGTAAGGCACTTATTATCATGGAGGTTCCATTTGCACAGATTAACTCAGCATTATCTGGAACCTTCCAGAATTTTCTTGCTGAACGCTGAAATTCTTCTGTCAGAGATTGATCTGGTAAGTTCTCCCAAACCCATTTTGGAATTTCGGGAATTGGGTAAGAAGATTGATTAATGCCAGTTGATAGATCAATCCAGTCAGATTTTAACCCGCCATATAAGCTGATGTGGTGATCTAAATTTCCGCCATGATCTAATTTTTTTTCAAGCATTTACTTATCTTTTACAGGGGGAATTCGAGCGACGAAATGTCCTTTAATTGCTTGAGGCCATTGTTTGTAGGGAACTTGGCCGTTTGTGCTATCAGCGTGTAATTTGGCGTAGAGAACAATTGCCTCAGCTTCCTCTTTTAAAGGTTTAAAATCTCCCAACACATAACTCAATTTTTTATCATCTTGGATGACAACATTACAACCGTGGTTACATCCCATCAAACAAGAGTGCCTTCTTATCAGAATATTTTCTTTTGGTTTTGGTAAGCTTTCAATTAAGTTTGCCAATTCAAAACCATCTGCTTCTTTTAAGCCTTTGTCTTTCCAGTCTTCTCGTTTGCAGGTTTCACAAATAGTGATAACAGTGGGCATAGTATATCCTTCTTGAACCAGCTTATTAATAATACTTATGAGCTTAATGCAATAAAATTTTATGTTTTATTTAAACTGCTTATAGTCTGTGGTGAGGCTCGTTAAAATCTAAAACTGGATTAATGGGGATAATTCGATTTGGATTAATTGACGTGTGACTAAAATAATAATGCCGAGTTGCATGGTTTAGATGAACAGTTTTGCTAATGCCCTTGGTTTGATATAAATCCCTAGTATAAGCCCAAAGGTTTTTATAATCTGTTAACCTCTTTAAATTACATTTAAAATGTAAGTGATAGATTGAGTCAAACCTAATTAATGTTGGAAAAAGCCTCCAATCTGCTTCTGTTAGTTTGTCGCCCATTAAGAAACGCTGTTTTGATAAAATTTCTTCGAGCCATTCCAACGTTTTAAATAATTTTGTTACCGCGTCATCATAAGATTCTTGAGAAGTTGCAAAGCCCGCCCTATAAACACCATTATTTATAGTTTCGAAAATCCGATCATTAATTGGTTTTATTGATTCATGTAATGCCTCTGGCCAATAATTAGCATTATTACCAGTAATTTCATTAAAAGAAGAATTAAAAATCCGTATAATTTCTGAGCTTTCGTTCGAAACAATCTTATTTGATTTTTTATCTAAAAGTACTGGAACTGTAACACGGCAAGTTATATTGCTATCTGCTTGAGTATATATTTCGTTCAAGAAATTTTTTTTATAAATCCGATCTCCAGTTGCCTCTGGAAAATCTGTATTAAAAGCCCATCCATTTTCAAGCATCTCAGGGTGTACGACGTCCACACTTATATGACTTTCTAGATTTTTTAAAACTCTGAATATTAAGGTTCTGTGAGCCCATGGGCATGCGTGAGAAACGTACAAGTGGTAACGTCCTGATTCTGGAATAAATTCTGAGCCTTTATTATTACTGATCCAATTTCTGAAGACAGCATTTTCCCGTTTAAAGGTTCCATCTTCTTTTTTTAAGTTTGTGTCAACTTTGTGCCAGATGCCATTAATTAATTGACCCATTTGAGTTACCTTTGTTTCTTAAATAAATATTTTTTACATTGCATATGATAGTTATTAAGCCCAAATGCAAATTTAAGCTTATTTAATGATCATGATATAATATTCCATTTCTTAATTGTGTAACCTAATAACATTCAGTATACCAAAATACAGACGAGCCATAATGGCCGGAAAGGTGTGCTTTAGTAAAATTTACCCAAGTCGGGGATTAACTATAGTATCGTCAAATAATATTTTGCGCACTTTTCTATGATGTTTAAGAGGAAGTGCCAAATATGTATAAAGCTTTATTATTTTTGTTGATTTTTATTCCGGCTGATCAAGCCTATGCCCATATTGCGCATATTGGGCAACTTGCGGAACATGGCCATATTGGAGCGGGAATAGCTATTGGCTTGGCTGGAGTAATAGCTTTGATTAAAATTTTCAAGAACCAAGGTAATGAAGTTGAAAATGAAATTGAAGATTTAAAAGATGAAATTCAGGAGGGATTGTAGTTTGAAAAAGGGTATTATGATATGCGGGCATGGAAGTAGATCAAAAAGTGCTGAAGAAGAGTTTGGGTTATTAGCAAAAGGTTTAAAAAACAAGTTCCCAGAAACCCCAGTTGAATATGGATTTCTAGAGTATTCAGCCCCAAATATTCATATGGGACTTGACGCTTTAAGAGAAGATGGAGTTGAGCATATTATTGCTGTTCCAGGAATGTTATTTGCCGCAACGCATGCTAAGAATGATATACCATCAGTTCTTGTCACTTATCAAAAAAAATATCCTAATTTAAAAGTAAGTTATGGAAGAGAATTAGCACTTCATTCTGAAATGATTTCAGCTTTTGAATCTAGAATTTTAGAAAGTCTAGGATTAGATCACGTCCATGATGGAGATCTTTATGACACAATGTTAGTTGTTGTTGGAAGGGGCACTTCTGATACTTATGCTAATGCAGAAGCGGCAAAATTAACGCGTATTGTAACAGAAAATTTGGGTTTTGGGTGGTCAGAAACTGTTTACTCAGGGGTGACTTTTCCCTCTGTCGGACAAGGTTTAGAAATTGCGTCAAAGTTAGGCTATAAAAAAATAGTTGTTGCTCCATATTTTTTATTTTCAGGTAAACTGATAGATCGTATTTATAATTATGTTGACCGAATAAGTGCAACTATTCCAGATGTGCAGTTTTATAAAGCGCATTATTTGGCAGATCAAGATCACGTAATTAACACATTTGTAGAGAGAATTTCTGAAGTAGAAAGTGGCGAGCTGGAAGAAAATTTTGATCTGATGGCGTCGTTTAAAAAACGACTTGATTTAGGGGAAGTTGATATTCATCATCATCATGCTGAATATCAACCTATTACAGATCCTGAAGATGAAGAAACACTAGACTCTTACGATCACGATCACGATCACGGCCACAGTCATGGAGTTTATAAACATATATCTCATCCCAATGGGCCGAGGACAATGATTGATCAAGGCGTTTGCTGTTGCTTTATGAGCCAGTTCCCAGACGAAGTGATTGAGGAAGAGCGTTTAATCATTCAAATTAGAAACAAGTCGTTATGATGATTTTTTTGAAAAAATTATGAGTATTCCAAGTAAATTAGAAGGATTAGAATGTACCCGTGAGGGCTGGATTTTGGGAGCGGTTAATTAGATGGTAGTGGATACTTCAAAATTCAAAAAGAGTTTAAGCTATGAGTGTAATCCTAATAAAATATATGCTAATAGTTTTTCAACTGTCAGGCGAGAGGGTAAAATTGAGAGATTTGATTTATCTATACAGCCTTTAGTTACTAGAATAATACATGCTTGTGGTATGATCGAAGTAGCTGATAGATTATCATTTTCTGAAAATATAGGGCGCAAAGGCTTTGAAGCATTGTCCAATGGCTCTACAGTTATTTGCGATTGTGAAATGGTAGCGTCTGGCATTATTCGACGGAATTTACCCGCGGAAAATGATGTTGTTGTTACTATTAATGATTTATTAGTACCGGAAAGAGCAAAATTGATAAAAAATACAAGAAGTGCGGCAGCAGTTGAATTATGGGAACCATTTATAAAAGACTCTGTGGTGGCAATTGGAAACGCTCCAACCGCATTATTCCATTTATTAGAGCTGATTGATCTGGGTTTTCCTAGACCAGCTTGTATACTGGGCTTTCCGGTTGGTTTTGTTGGAGCAGCAGAAAGTAAAGCTGAGCTAGCCAATGATTCACGAGATTGTGAATATATAACTTTGCGCGGCCGACGAGGAGGATCCGCAATGGCAGCGGCAGCCGTTAATGCTCTTGCAGCGGGGTTGCCGGAGGAAATTGTTTGAAAATCTGGCTTAATATTGTTGGTATTGGGGAGGACGGCTTAGATGGGCTAAGAAGTTCGACTAAATTTATACTAGAATCAGCTGAGATTTTAATAGGTGGAGAAAGACACCATAAGTTAACATCCGAGCTAGATGTTGAGAGGATTTATTGGCCTAAACCTTTCGATTTAATATGTGAAAAAATCAAAAGTTATCGAGGTAAAAATGTTGTGATTTTGGTCACTGGTGATCCGCTATGGTTTTCTGTTGGAGTTAAGATTGGATCCTTATTTGATCGTAATGAATTAATGTTTCATCCTCATATTAGTGCCTTTCAAGATGCTGCGGCAAGAATGAATTGGTCATTATCAGATGTAGAAACATTAACTGTTCATGGAAGACCCATAGAAAAAATAGTTCCATTTTTACAACCAAATCAAAAATTATTAGTACTTACTTCTGGTGCTGAAACTCCAAAACAATTAGCTGAGTTATTGACTTCAAAAAACTTTGGTAACAGCAAAATGACGGTTTTTTCTTCAATGGGAGGAAAAGATGAGCAGTCGTTTGTTGGCGAAGCTAAGAGTTGGAATGAAACTGTTCCATCTCTTAACACATTGGCGATTGAATGTGTGCCTACAAAAGGGGTTGATTTTCAAACTGCACTACCAGGCTTACCAGATCATATATTTCAAAGTGATGGCACGATGACCAAACAAGAAGTTAGATCTATTACCGTTGCTAAACTTAAACCAGTTCGCGATGCTTTGTTATGGGATGTTGGCTGCGGCTGTGGCACAGTTGCAATTGAATGGATGAGGGCTGCCACAAACGCAAGGGCGATAGGTATTGATTCTCGGCTTGACCGTTGTGAGTTGAGCTCAATAAATGCCTTAAATTTAGGAGTCCCTGATTTAAAAGTCGTTCATGGGAAAGCACCTGAATCACTGCACGAATTAGCGCAGCCTGACGCAATTTTTATTGGAGGTGGCTTTACCAAAGAAACTTTTGAAATATGTTTTTTGGAACTTAAGTTACTGGGAAGATTAGTTGTAAATGCTGTTACGTTAGAGAGTGAGGTACTCCTGTTAGATCTATATAAGGTTCATGGCGGAGAACTTGCGAAAATATCTATAAATAGAGTTGAAAGTATTGGTAGTTCAGCAGTTTGGAAACCGTTTAAGCCAATAACGCAGTGGAGTTTGCAAAAAAAATGAGTGGGATATTGTACGGTGTTGGGGTTGGTCCAGGTGATTCTGAATTAATAACCTTAAAAGCATTGAAGTTGATTAAAAGTGCTGAAATTATCGCTTATCCAAAATTAGAAGGTAGTGAAAGCTTTGCACGAACTATAATAGCGGGGTTTATTGAATTTCCCAAAAAGGAAATTGTTATTGACATACCAATGTCAGAGCAAAGGCTGCCAGCACAAAAAGCATATGATATTGCTGCAGAGAGAATATCAACCTATCTAGAGGCAGATAAGAATGTTGTGGTTTTGTGTGAAGGAGATCCATTTTTTTACGGATCATTTATGTATTTGCATTCAAGACTTTCTGGAAAATACGAAACTGAAGTAATACCTGGAGTATCAAGTTTAACTACATGTGCGGCGGTAGCTAATAGACCTTTAGCTGCCCGAAATGAAGTTTTGGCTATCTTGCCTGGTCCCTTAAGCGAAGAAGAACTTACACGAAGGTTATCTGATACTAATTCGGCGGCTATAATGAAAGTTGGGCGTCATTTAAAAAAAATAAAACGCGTAATAAATGATTTAGGATTAACACGGTTTTCTTATTATGTTGAAAGGGCATCGTTAAAGGAGCAGAAGGTTTTAACATTGGCTGAGGCTCCAGAAATAGCACCCTATTTTTCAATGATACTAGTTACTAAAGGAGAAGATCCTTGGTTATAAAAGTTGTTGTACTTGCTCTTTCTAAGTCGGGTGAGAATACGGCGAGGTCTATAGCAGAAAAATTTGACATACCATTCCATGGTCGCATTGATCGAGTCAAAAATGCAGATGTGTATTTTAGCAATTCCATAGAACATATTCGTGATTTATTTTTATCTGGTTACTCAATCATTGGTGTTTGTGCGAGCGGTATCTTAATTCGAGCGATAGCTCCATTCATTTCTAATAAAGAAGTTGATCCAGCTGTGGTTTCTGTAGCTGAAGACGGTTCTGTGGTGGTTCCATTACTTGGTGGGCATTACGGTGCTAATCGGCTGGCGAGAGAAATTTCAAATATTGTAAACGGAGTGGCTGCTGTAACGACTGCTGGTGACATAGCACTTGGGGCTGCCTTAGATGAACCACCAATTGGTTATTTTTTGCAAAATAGGTCTGACGCTAAAAATGTAATGATGAAACTCCTGTCAGGAACGAAAAGAAAAATTATTGGAACTAATATCTTTGATTTAACAAACGATAACGATGGTGATGTTATAATAGAAGTAACGTCAAAGCCCACCTTAGGATCCAGTTCACATCTAGTGTATAATCCGAAAAATTGTGTTATTGGACTGGGTTGTGTAAGAAATGCTGATCCAGAAGAATTATGGAACCTTGTAGAAAGCACACTGAGTGACGCAAATCTAGCAAAAGGGTGTGTCGCTGCTATAGCTTCAATTGATTTAAAAGCAGACGAAATAGCTATTAATGAGGTTGCAAAGAAACTAAATATTCCATTACTTCTGTTTACTGCTGATCAATTGGAAAAAGAGTTCGATCGATTAAGATATCCATCAAAGTTAGTTTTTGAAGAGGTTGGTAGTCACGGCGTCTCAGAAGGAGCGGCATTAGCATGCGTTGGAAAAAAAGGGAGCTTAATTGTTCCAAAAAATAAAACAAAAAGTGCTACTATCGCTATTTCTGGAACGGAGAACCCACTTGATCGTTTGTTTGGCCGCCCACGTGGAAGAGTGGCTATCGTTGGCATTGGACCTGGACAATCAAGTTGGCGCACTCCAGAAGCAACTCAATTAATCGCGGATTCTGAAGAGTTGGTTGGTTATAGCTTATATTTAGATTTGCTAGGGCCATTGGCTTTTGGGAAGGATAGATCAGATTTTCCACTTGGTGGAGAAGAGGAGCGCTGTCGATATGCGCTCGAACGGGCCGGACAGGGTAAGAAAGTTTCTTTAATCTGTTCTGGAGATGCTGGAATATACGCGATGGGTGCTTTGGTGTTCGAATTGCTTGATCGATCAACAGAAAATTTGGGCGTCTCTGATGCAGCTCGCCGATCCGAGATAGTCTGTACTCCAGGTGTTTCGGCATTGCAGGGAGCGGCTGCTAGAGCTGGTGCTCCATTAGGACATGATTTTTGCGCTATTTCTTTGTCTGACCTTCTTACACCAAGAGAGGATATTATAAGACGAATTGAGGCTGCTGCTTATGGGGATTTTGTTATTGCATTTTATAATCCTGTTTCATTAAATAGACGAACCTTACTGAAGGGTGCAAAGGAAACTCTGCTAAAGCACAGACCAGCTACTACGTCTGTCTTATTAGCAAAAAATTTGGGCCGTAAAAATGAAACTCTTTTATATCGTAAATTAGAAGATTTGCGGGTAGATGAAGTGGATATGCTAACAGTTGTAATTGTTGGATCTTCAAACTCAAAAATTCTTGAACTTGGGGATGGATCTAGAATGTATACACCACGTGGCTATGCTCGAAAAATAGACGGTGACCTGGCATGATGGAAAAGATGTCTCATCAACTTCTAAGTAGAGGAACTTTAGGCAATCTAAGTCAAAATTTGATGACATATAAAGAGTTAGTCATTTTTGCTAAAGCACATAATAATAGCAAAATGCAAAACAGTGAAATTGGAAGAAATATACTAAGTTATAAAACATTTGAATTAGACTTAAATGAGGCAAAGATAAGATGGATTGTTAATGGCAAGGTAAGTGTTTCAATAAAATGCCAAATTGTTGGCACAAGAACTAGTGATGGACAGTTTATGTGGGCGTGGGGTCATCCTTCAGTGCCCGCAAAGTCTCGAATAGCAGCGGAAAAAGTGCAGATATACGCAAGTCAACGGTGAGGTGTATTTGATTTATTATGAAAATTCAAAAGTGGATAAAGAATGACAGTTTATTTTATTGGTGCGGGGCCAGGTGATCCTGATTTGATTACGATAAAGGGTTTAAAAAAAATACAAGAATGTGAAGTATGTCTCTACGCTGGATCTTTAGTTCCAGAGGAGGTGGTTAAGGCTGTAAAACCGGGAACATTGGTGATGGATACAGCCGCCATGAACCTTGATCAAACTCACAGTGCCATTGAAACAGCGCATAATAATGGGCATGATGTTTCACGAGTACATTCAGGTGATCCATCTTTATATGGTGCAATAGCGGAGCAAATAAGAAGGTTAGTTAAATCTAAAATACCTTTTGAAATCATACCAGGTGTTCCAGCCTATGCAGCAATGGCCGCTGCTATGAAGCAAGAATTAACAATACCAGAAGTGGCTCAATCAATTGTGTTAACCAGAACTTCAATGAAATCTACTGGAATGCCTGCAAACGAAACTATTGAAAACTTTGCAAAGACTGGCACCACCTTAGCAATCCATCTTTCGATAAGAAATATGCGCAAATTGGAACGAGAATTAACCCCTTATTACGGAGCAGAATGTCCGGTAGTGGTTGGATATCGCTTAACATGGCCTGATGAGCAGATTATAAGAGGTAATTTATCAAATATAAGAAAGAAGGTGCGTGATTCAAAAATTACGCGTACGGCATTGATCATGATCGGACCTGCATTAGACGAAAATATTTTATTTAATGATAGTGCTCTATATGATCCAACAAAGCCACATGTTTTGCGTGCTGTTAAAGGTGTACAGCTAGAAGAGCCAAATAATACGTAAATAATCGTAATTTATTAAAGTTTTCTCTTGATTTTCTTTATTTGGAGTGGCCCATTTAACCTGGGGAAAAATTTGATGATTTATGATTTACCAAAAGATGTGATGGATGGTCTGCAAAAAGCGAGGCGAGAAGATTACTCGAAAAAAAATAGATTAAGAATAATGGTCGGAGACCTTGTCTTTCCAATATTACGTTATTGGGAGACTGGTTTTTCATTAGAAGCAAGGGTTGCGCCAAAATTACGAGGCTTGGTGGATATTTATGATGGTGGGAATCATGTGTCACAATGTTTAATTGTTTTATCGTCAGTAAAAGGAGACGAACGTATTTTTGAATTTAAGCGTAATACTCAGGCTTTAACCAAGGCGCCGATAGATTTTGAGAAAGATAACAATAAACCTATTGCCTTGCTACGGTAAGATAAACGATATTTACTGCGAATCCTAGATAGGCATTCATACGACAATATGATTAATTATTAGAATTAATTTGTGATTTTTAATCATTAAATCGAATTATATTCTAAAAATAATCAAATTTGTGTTAATATTCAGAAGATATTCTTTAGAAAATTTGTTAATTGTTAATTAAAGTTGGAATTTCAGGAGATTAAAGAAATGATTAAAACCCCATATTTACTGTTTCTTGGTGACGCACCTGATGCTTTAGCAGCAAAGGTGGCGCAAGGTATAAAAGACTGGAGACCTGACGCTAGTATTGGACAATTTCGAATGTCTGGATGCAAAGCTGATATGGGCTTACCTGAAATGTCATTAGAGGCTGCTAAAGTAGCTGGTGCTAAGACATTAGTTATAGGTGTTGCCAACAGAGGCGGCATTATTTCAGACGCTTGGAAAGAAGTTTTGGTTCAAGCGTTAAACGCTGGTTTTGACATAGCGAGTGGGTTGCACAATTTATTGAGAGATGAACCTGAATTAGTTCGGGTGGCAAATGAAAATAAGTGTCAGTTACATGATGTTCGAGTGCCAACCGTAGAATATCCGATAGCAAATGGAAAAAAGAGAACAGGCAAGCGCTGTCTTGCTGTTGGAACGGATTGCTCAGTTGGAAAGATGTATACAGCTTTAGCAATGGATAAAGAGATGCACCGACGCGGATTGAAATCTACGTTTCGTGCAACTGGTCAGACAGGTATTTTAATAACTGGAAATGGCGTGCCATTGGACGCGGTAATTGCTGATTTTATGGCAGGTTCAGTTGAATATTTAACACCAGACAATGAAGATGATCATTGGGATATGATAGAGGGCCAAGGATCATTATATCATGTTTCTTATTCTGGCGTGACAATGGCATTAGTACACGGGGGGCAACCTGACGCTCTAATATTGTGTCATGAGCCAACAAGAGAGCACATGCGAGGGCTACCAGAATATCAACAACCATCTTTGAAAGAATTACAAGAAGTTGCGTTGACTTTAGCTGCTGTTGCAAACCCCAAATGCAAAGTAGTAGGTATTTCTGTGAATACTCAGCATATGTCTGAAGATAGTGCAATTAACTATCTTAAGTCTTTAGAAAATGAGTTTAGAATGCCAGTAGTTGATCCATTTAGGCTTGGTCCGGGCCTACTGTGTGATGCTTTAGAAAAAATATAATTAATTGTAATAAAGATAGATTTAATTAGAAGAACGGAAAATAATTATGTCAATTACTATTAGTTCTGATATTTTCAAACTTGCAAAGGTATTTACAATCTCTCGCGGTTCTCGAACTGAAGCTAAAGTTTTAACCGTTAGAATTGTGAGGGATGGTATTTCTGGGTGGGGTGAGTGTGTGCCATACAGTAGAAATAATGAAACATTAGATAGCGTAGAGAGACAGATAAAAGGTCTTTCAATAGATATCGATCGAGCAGGTTTATTAGATCAACTTCAACCTGGCGCTGCTCGAAATGCGGTCGATTGTGCTTTGTGGGATCTTGAAGCAAAATCCAAAAATAAACGTATCTGGGAAATTTTGAATCTAAAAAGCCCAAAGCCGCAAATCACTGCGTATACATTATCTTTGGGAACGCCTGATGATATGTATAAACAATCTGTTGAAAATAATTATCGACCATTACTTAAAACTAAATTGGGTGGCGGAGAAGAGGACATTGCGCGAATTGAGCAAGTGAGGTTGGGTGCGCCAAATTCAAGAATTATTGTGGATGCAAATGAGGGTTGGTCGCCAGAGCTTTATAAAGTATTAGCGCCTGTTTTATTAAGGTTGGGCGTTGAAATGGTTGAGCAGCCCTTTCCGTCTCATGCAGATGATGCGCTGTTAGAAATTGAACGAGTTTTACCAGTTTGTGCAGATGAAAGCTGCCACGATAGAATGAGTTTAGAAAAAATTCGTGGAAAATATGATATTGTTAATATCAAGCTTGATAAGACTGGTGGTTTAACGGAGGCAATTGAGCTTCGCTTAGCGGCTGAAAAAGCGGGTTATAAAGTTATGGTTGGTTGTATGGTTGGTTCTTCACTTGCTATGGCTCCAGCTACTGTAATAGCACAAGGTGTTGATTTTATTGATCTAGACGGACCATTATTATTAGCTGAAGATCGAAAAAATCCATTAAAATATAATGAAAATGGGGTGTACCCACCAGATAAAGAACTTTGGGGTTAGGAGTTAGGATGAATCGAATTGTTTACGTGAATGGAGCGTATCTTTCTGAAGATGAAGCAACTATATCAATTTTTGATCGTGGCTTCTTAATGGCAGATGCTGTTTATGAGGTAACATCTGTTTTAGATGGAAAATTACTAGAGTTTGAAGGACATTTGAAAAGATTAAAAAGGTCTTTGTCTGAATTAGATATGTCTGAACCAGAACAAATTGATAACCTTCTTGAAATACAACGGAAATTAGTGAGTGATAATAAAGTTGATCAAGGTGGAGTTTATTTGCAAGTAACTCGTGGTGTTGCAGATCGGGATTTCATATATCCAAAAAATGTCAAACCAACATTAATTATGTTTACTCAGTCAAAAGACATTTTAGGATCAGAATTAGTAGAGAAGGGAATGAAAGTTATTTCCATTGCTGATTTGCGTTGGGGCCGGAGAGATATAAAAACGGTTCAGTTATTATACCCATCTATGGGTAAAATGATGGCTAAATCAGTCAGTTGTGATGATGCGTGGATGGTGGAGGATGGTTATGTTACTGAAGGAACCTCAAATAACGCTTATATAGTTGTAGATAATAAAATTATAACAAGAGAATTATCGAATGATATTCTACATGGTATTACCCGAGATTCTGTTTTGCGATATGCAGAAGAAGCTCAAATGGAAATTGAGGAACGCCCATTTACTGTAGAAGAGGTTAAATTTGCGGATGAAGCTTTCATTACTTCTGCATCAACTTTTGTTATGCCTGTTGTTGAGATTGATGGGACGTCTATAGGAGGAGGATGTCCCGGTGGTATATCCAAAAGACTAAGAGAAATTTATATAGAAGAAAGCCGAAAAAAGGCGATTTAAATTTGATGGATGTTCTAGTTATAGGTGCGGGACCGGCGGGACTTATGGCTGCAGAAGTTTTGGCTTCACGGGGTCGTGAGGTTACTATTGTTGATTCAAAGCCATCTTTTGGTCGTAAGTTTTTAATGGCTGGAAAATCAGGCCTCAATATCACTAAAGAAGAGTCTTTCGATGATTTCATGCAGAGTTTTAAAGAAGACAAGGCAAAGCTTGAGCCAATGTTAAAGCTTTTTGGCCCTAAAAAAATTAAGAAATGGGTTCAAGACTTAGGACAAGAAATTTTTGTTGGTTCGACAGGTAGAGTTTTCCCAAAATCAATGAAAGCATCCCCTTTGCTGCGAGCGTGGCTGCAAAGAATTAAAGAATATGGTGTGAAGTTTGAGACCAACTACAAATGGATTGATTGGGATGATAGTTTTATTTTTGATACGCCAACTGGTAAAAAATCTTTTAAACCAAAGACTGTTATTTTGGCACTTGGGGGATCAAGTTGGTCTAAATTGGGCTCAGATGGAAAATGGGATAAAATACTAAAGAAAAGAAAAATTAATCTAAATCCGTTTA
>Ga0206678_10000550_pt1 | contig 24261 bp, 20 predicted proteins | sample M180m12015metaG_FD_155453 | JGI IMG/M metagenome (GOLD analysis project Ga0206678, IMG submission 155453) | Ammonia-oxidizing marine archaeal communities from Monterey Bay, California, United States - M1 80m 12015 | ecosystem: Environmental > Aquatic > Marine > Intertidal zone | place: USA... | reverse complement strand
CTTCACTGACATGGAAGTTGAACCATTTAGGGTTCTCTACATTTGTTGGAAAATTCAATGAATTTGACGCTTCTTTGGATTTTGATCCGGAGGATATTGAGAATGCGGCACTTGAGGTCACAATTAATACGGCTTCGATTGACGTGAATATTGCTGAATTTGAGGAAGAACTTCGAGGCGATAACTGGTTTGATGTCGCGGCTTACCCGCAGGCAATATTTCGCACAACTTCGTTTGTTGAGGCGCTTGATGCAGACTCATTTGTTTTTGAGGGAGACCTGACACTGTTAGGAGAGACAGCGCCAGTTATGCTTGAAGTTAATTTTCATGGTGGCGGGCGTAATTTTTTAACTCGAAGTTATACAGTGGGTTTTTCAGGTAGTGCTACATTCAATCGGTCAGATTATGGTCTAGATAGATTCACTTCTTTTGGTGTTGGGGACCAGATTGATCTAGAAATTCATGTTGAATTTATGGATGCAGGATCGAGCTAAGGCTCCCTAAGTTAATTCATAAAACAACCCAGCCGTTATAAAGTAGATTTTACGCAATAATTTATTCGAGACCCGGTATTTGAGATTGAATAAATTCACGTGTGTCGTCTAGTAATTGTAACCTGGAAGGTTCGTTGACGTACATCATGTGGCCACCCTGGTAAAAAGCATACTGGATTCTGTCGGCACGAATGTCATGGCGATTTAGAGTGAATTCTGCATCAAAAAAAGGTGTTGTTAAATCGAAGTAGCCAGAAGCTACAAATACTTTTAGGGAAGGGTTGATCCGAAGTGCGACTGAAAGGTCGTGAGCCGTATTGACATAAGCTGGCTCCCAAGAAGTGCTATCTGGTACTGTTCTCCAGCGCCAGTTTTTGCTGAGATCAGGATCTGCTGGAGAGAGATAGGCACGGCCCCAATCCACATTAAGTTCGCTGCGAATATAAGACATTAGCGCAGCGCGATAAGCACTTGAAATCCCATTGCTCGCAGGGTCTCGTGCCGCCTCTGCGCTGAGATCATCAATTTCGTCTTGGGTATAGCGAGAGTCAGATCTGCCTATTGCTAGTCCTTGATCTCGTAAAAGTTCCTTAGAAAATCGATTGCCTTGAATTCTTAGGTTCGCCCTGTCAATGTAGTCAATGCTTAAGCCGGTAAAATAGGCGAGGCGGTCGCGCACTGTACGATACTCCTCACGGTCAATCCTATTGCCTTTGAATAGCGCCGGTAAATACTCATTTACAGCGAAATCTCTGGCTTCTTGCAGAAAGACTTCCTGGCTTCCAGGCAGAGGTTGCACTTTGCCATGGTATAAAGCGGTTGCAGCCATTGTTGGTATATAAGTGATATAGGAAACGATGTTGTCCCTGACATAGGGTGTAGAACCTTGGTAATCGAGCGCTTGAGAGACAAAGATAATCCCATTCAGACTGATGGACATCTCTTCTTCCATTAGACGAGCAACAACCGCGGCGCGAGTGGTGCCGAAACTTTCACCTAAGAGAAATTTTGGTGAATTCCACCGATCATGCTGAGTAATCCAGGTGCGAATAAATAATGCCATGGAATCTGCATCTTCATTTAATCCCCAAAAGTCTTTACCTTCATATTCACCCAATGCCCGAGAAAATCCGGTACCAACTGGGTCAATGAATACCAAGTCAGTGATATCCAAAATAGTTTCCGGGGCATCAAGAACTGGATAAGGCGGCAGACCAGCGGGTTGCCCATCTGACGGCACAACAATCCGCTTAGGTCCATAGCCGCCCATATGCAGCCAAGTTGAAGAGGACCCTGGTCCGCCATTCCAAACAAAGGTAACAGGTCGTGTTTCACCTTCGGCGACATTGGTCTTTAGGTAGGCGAACGTGAATATTGAGGCTTTCGGTTTTCCTGAAAGGTCTTGGATATAGGTTTCGCCGGCTATGGCTTGATAGTCGATACGACTATTATTGAAGAGTTCGGAATGATCAGTGACAAACAGGGTGGGGTCGGGAATTCCTAACTGTTCGAGCGTGGTGTCCGTTTCACTTTCTGCAGCAACGCTCAATACAGATAAACAGAGAGCTGTAAAAAATAAAAAAGCTGTCATTCGTATCATGTTAAGTACCTATTTAATTCTTAAGCAAATGCTGCTTCATGGGGTAGATTGCCAAAGTAATAAAATAAACTAATTGGCATCCGATATAGCTTTGCGAATTGCATTCGCTGTAAATTCAGAACGAAACTCTATCATTTGCTTTCCTAACTCGACCGCATCATTAAGCGGTGTTATAGCAACGCCATTAATAGACGCAAGACTGGCATCGACTCGTTGTTGATAACGCACTTGATTAGAATCGGTCACCATCATCATCGCCGTCACCCAAATATCATCGTGATAACCATCATGTTTGGATTCCGCTATGCCTAATTCACGTTCCGTAAATTTTTCTGTTTCTTCCCAGCCAGGGCTATAAAATTCTCTGACAAAGTGTGCTCGGGTTTTGGTTGTTTGCCATTGTTTATTTAGATTGCTTGCAACATTGTTCATTCCTTGCTGATTGCCGCCGCTATCGCCTATGAAAACTATGTCGGTAAAACCAGCTTGTTTGAGACTGCTAGCAATGTCAGTGAGTAATGCTTCATAAGTGGCAGCTCTTAAACTAATGCTGCCAGGGAAAAGCATCGCGCCACTTGGCGGCTCAATATTTCCTTCAGGCACAAATTTGACCGTAGGCGCACAGAGAGCATTTCCAAGTTTTTCTGCGATTGCAGGGCATGTGGCTTCTAGGATTAGGTTATGTTTGCCGGTAGTAAGATAGGGGCCATTTTCTTCAATCCCGCCGGTAGGGACAATCACTGTAGTGGTGTCTGCTAAAATTAGATCACGAATTTCCAGAAAAGTTAGCTCTTCTAACCAATAGGATTGACCGGCAGCTATAGGCCGATCCATAGCTAGGAGTTCGACGGATTCTATGCGTGTCTGGCCATAAATGCTTGCTGACGCCGGCAAGAGGCAAGCTGCGAACAAGATAAAGAGCAATCTTTTAAAGTTGCTTATATTATCGGTGGAATTCAATTTTTAATCCCCAACATTAAAGTCTCGTGTTGCTTAAGCTATTTCATCATCAAAAATATTTTAAAACTAGTTAGATGCTACCTTAAATTCGACTCTTAAGTATCCTAAAATTAGGTTTTTCTACCTGATAGAAAAACATTTATATTTCGTAATAAATGCGATGGAAGAGCATTGACAGTGAGGAATTGATAACGCTTAATCTCCAACCTGCTGCCCTATTTCAAGCAGTGATGGTGGTTGGTAATTTCTTAACGGGATTTAGCAGCATAAATAACGATTTAGTACTTTAATAAATTGAGAATCTGAACTGACTCTTTCTATGCGAATCATTGTGATACTGGCTTTGGGGGTGCTAGCGATAGGCGCTACATTTTTATTGTTTAGCCCTAATGTAATTCGAGGTAGTGGACCGATTGCTACAACGAATTTAAGCGAAGAAGAATTAATTGCTAGAGGTGAATATCTTACAGTCGCGGGAAATTGCGCAAGTTGTCATACGACTTCCGATGGAGAGTTTATGGCCGGTGGTCTCTCTTTCGCTACTCCTTTTGGTACGCTTTATTCAACTAATATCACTCCAGACCCAGAAACTGGAATAGGAAATTGGAGCGACTGGGACTTTCTAAATTCAATGCGGCATGGTGTGCGGCCAAATGGTGAACACCTATACCCGGCGTTTCCCTATACATCATTTACCAAAGTTCCTAACGAAGATGTCGCGGCGATGTTTGCCTATCTGCGTAGTATTCCACCAATAAAAAAAGATGCGCGCACCAACGAACTTTCTTTTCCCTTTAATATGAGAGCGCTTTTAGGTGCTTGGAAGGTATTTTACTTTGATCAAGGTGAGTTCGAGTTCATTAAAGAAGAATCGGCTGAGTGGAACCGTGGCGCTTATCTTGTAGAAGGCCTAGCTCATTGCAGTGCCTGCCACACCCCGCGTAATTTTTTAGGTGCAGAATTGACTAGACAGCATATGAGTGGAGGTGAATATTTTGATCGGGTTAGATCGGAAAGCTTTCGATCTTGGGCTGCGCCAAACTTAACTCCCTCAAAGCGTGGGCTTGGTTTGTGGCCACAATCCGCGCTTGAAGACTATTTAAAAACAGCGCGCAATGATTTTCTGGAATCTTTTGGGCCCATGAATGAAGTTATTATGAATAGCACGCGCTATTTAAGTGGCAACGATATAACAGCGATGGCGACCTATCTTAAATCTTTGCCAATAATTGATGAGCATGAAGGTGTTATGCCTGATTCTGAGCTTATGGGTCGAGGGCGTACTATTTATAACCTCCATTGCGGAACATGTCATTTGCCGACGGGTGAGGGCGATCCGGAGATGGCACCAAGACTGAATGCTGGGAGTTTAGTTGTTCAGGCAGAAAATCCAGCGTCTATGATTAACGCAATACTGTATAGTCCTGAAACGCCAGGGCATCCGCTAACTCCAAGATGGCGAGAAGCGATGGAAGAATTTCAATATTTACTTAATGATGAAGAAGTAGCGGCAGTTACGAGTTATATTCGTAATTCCTGGAGCAACAGAGCAGGTCTAGTATCTTCCGAGCAAGTAGCACTTCAGCGCTAGTGCTACTTGTTGAATGCCCTGCTAGTGTTTGTTATTCAATGCTCTGTAGAATTCACGCCGAGTGTCCGATAACATTCTCAGCTTCAAAAAATATTTTGCAATTAGCTATTGAGGCAAATTAACGTGTTGTATTCATTCGCAGTTCATTTATCAAAAATGACAAGCGTTAGTGTGCTAACAGTGATGCTGCTCGTGAGTTGCAGCGAAAATGTTCCTCCATCAGCAGAGCCAGATCAGAGCGCCTCAGTATTGAGAACTCGATTGATGACTGGCGAACAATATGGAAATACGATCGCACAAATATTTGGCGAGGATATACGTAATAGTGTTTTACCTCCTATTCCTCCGATGGCAAGAACCGATGGTCTATTAGCGTCAGGCTCCGCTTTTGTTGGGGTTACGTCAGATCAAATTTCTCAAATCCAGCAAACAGCAGCTTTCATCGCGGCCAAAGTTGTTGATGAGGAACATCGCGATTTTCTTGTGCCTTGTCGGCCGGAATCTATTGAAGAGCCAGATCCTAACTGTGCTGGGTTGTTTTTGAGAGAGACGGGTCGACTTCTTCAACGCCAGGCCGTGGATGATATTCGGTTATCTGAACTAGTCGATATTGCGGCTTATGCCGCAGAACAAACAGAGGATTTTTATGCAGGCCTGGCCTTAGCACTTGAATCAATGCTTATCAGTCCTGAGTTTATTTTCATTGTGGATCACAGTGAGGCAGATCCTCATCGAATTGGTCAAGAGCGTCTCACTGGGCACTCCTTAGCTTCGAGGCTCAGTTTTTTCTTGTGGAATGGCCCCCCGGATATTGCTTTACTTGAAGCTGCGGAAAGTGGAGAGCTTCATACACCGTCTGGGTTAAATGCAGCTGTTGAGCGGATGTTAGACAGTGTAAGACTCGAAGGAGGTATGCGCGCCTTTTTTGACGACATGTTTGGATTTGATGAGTTTAACAGTCTTGCCAAAGATCCTTTGGTATATCCAATGGTTACAGGATCCACGCTGCGAGACGCAAGAGAGCAGACTTTACGCACAATCATAAATCACGTACTTCATGATAATCAGGACTATCGTGATTTATTTGTAACGCGAAAAACATTCATGTCTCCATCCCTTGCTGTGGTTTATGGTACAGCAAGCCATCAAGGATGGGTGGCTCATACTTTTCCAGAGGACAGCCCTCGCCAGGGATTGTTGACTCAGGTGAGTTTTCTTGCGGCAAATTCGCATGCTGTGCGTAGTTCACCCACGTTGCGGGGTCAAGCCTTAAGAGAACGATTTCTGTGTCAGGTTGTGCCATCTCCTCCCCCAAACGTTGATTTCTCGGCGTTGGAGGAGGCCGAACACGCATCCACTGCTCGGGAGCGACTAGAGGTGCATAACACTAATCCTTCTTGTGCAGGCTGCCATCTAATTACTGACCCCATGGGACTTTCTTTGGAAAATTTTGATGGCGCTGGTCGTTTCCGGGAGACTGAATCTGGCGCACAATTAGACATAAGCGGAGAGTTGGATGGGGTGTTTTATGATGATATTGGTGGTTTGGCTGCAGCAATGCGTAATCATCCAAAACTCTCAAATTGTCTGGTCAATCGACTCTATGCCTATGGCACTGGAGGGCCCGTATCTCCTGCTAATGACCGAGATATACTGAACTGGTTTGAAAGCCGGTTTGTCGCAAATGAGTACAAGTTACCCGCTTTACTGCGGGATATAGCACTGAGTAGGGCATTTTCTTCCGTGAGATCAGAGAAAGCTCAGGGTAAACTAGGTATAGTAGAACCTTCACGCCCGTTTCGGCTAGCTGAGCCAGATAGGATAAATAACGCAGAGACTAACTGATGGGAAAGTTTAATAGACGTCGATTTTTGCAAGGTGCACTTAATGGTGGCGCAATCACTGTTGGGCTTCCGCTATTGGACGTTTTTCTGAACGACAACGGAACTGCTTTTGCCGATGGTTCCGAAATCCCTCTGCGCTTTGGTACTTGGTCTTGGGGGCTTGGAATGAGTGAGTCGATATTTGTGCCTAAAAAAACCGGCCCAAATTTCGATCTGCCAGAAGAGATAGCGGCACTAGCACCCATTCAAGAGCATATAAATCTGTTTACAAATTTTCATGTTTTTAAAGACGATGCGCCTAACCTTTGTCACCACTCTGGCTGGGTAGTTTTGCGTTCAGGCATCGCTCCGATGACTTCGGAAAACCGACCTGGCGAAACAATTGACGTCTCTATTGCTAGGCAGTTAGGCAATGCCACGCGGTTTCGAAGTCTAAGCGCTACTGCCACTGGTGATGTGCGTGATAGCTTTAGCTATGAAGGAGGCAATTCTGTAAATGCTCCAGAATGGTCCCCTTTGAGGTTTTATCAACGTTTGTTTGGTGAAGATTTTCAAAACCCGAATGCGGATTCATTTACACCAGATCCGAAGGTAATGGTGAGAAAGAGCGCTCTATCCGCGGTCCAGGATGAGGCAAAGAAGCTAGAAAGCTCTTTAGGATCTGATGATCGCGCACGTCTTGATCAGTACTTTACCGGCTTAAGAGATCTTGAGCGCCGTTTTGATTTGCAGCTTTCTAAACCAGACCCCCGCGAAGCATGCATTGTCAGCGAGGCACCAGAAGACCTTCCTACCGGCCTGGATGCAGATCTTGTTTCGCTTAGACATCGAATGATGACAGATTTGATGCTGATGGCTGTAGCGTGTGATCAGACTCGGGTATTTAATATGTTTTATGCGTCGGCATTCTCTGCGACTACTCAGCCAGGGTATGACAAACCTCATCATACATCGACCCACGAAGAAGCGGTTGACAGAGAGCTTGGCTATCAACCGAATACCTCTTGGTATACGCGACGTGCTATGGAGGAGTGGGCATACTATGTTGGTGCGTTGGCAAACTTCAAAGAAGGGGATGGATCTTTACTGGATAATGCTTTTATCTATTCCACCACAGACCAATCTTTTGCCAAATTGCATGCTATTGATGGTATCCCCATGTTCAGCGCAGGTACTGCGGGTGGGCGCATAAAAACTGGTTTGCATATCGATGGCAATGGAACTCCAGGGTGTCGATTAGGCTATACTGCCCAGCGTCTAATGGGTCTCGACATAGAGTCTTGGGGAGACAAGAGCAATACCACTTCGAGTGAGATTGGTGAAATTCTGGTTTAAAAAATTCTATTTGTGCATCTTAAAGATGTACGTGGCACTTGTTAGCGCAGGTGTTTTTTTAAATTCTCATGCAGCTGAAATTGATTCTTCTACTGAAGCCTTCCTAGAGATACCTCGACCGGCAGAATTTCATGTCGAAATAACAGAGCGAGATGGTCCTGTTTTTGCCAACTCCAATGGCAAAACTCTCTACAAGTGGCCACTTCATAAATTGCGCAATGGTTATAGTGGAGAACCGCCAGGTACTCCGATGTGTTATGACGAAGTAGTGACAGTGACCGCTGGTTTTATGAGTCCTTATCCCCCGGGTATTAAATTACCTGAACCAGAAGAGCGATTAAGTTGCACTGAGCTCTGGCCTCCAGTTGTAGCCAAAGATAATGCGGAGGAAATAGGGAAGTGGACTGTTGTTGAGCGTCGCGATGGCAGCAAGCAATGGGCTTATGAAGAACAACCTTTATACACTTCTGTTCGCGATCACTTCGCAGGTGATGTGATTGGCGGAAGTACTAGGCGCTATGGTGGAGACTCACCGGCATACCGAGTCCCCATAGGTCCCCCATCTCAACTTCCTCCAGGTTTTGCAGTACGAACAACAACTGTTGGCCGTATGCTTACTAGTGATAAAAATGAATCAATTTATGAATTTGAGGGTGACACTGCCGCGATAATAAATTGTATCAATGCTTGCTTAAATAATTGGCGGCCTGTCGTTGCTCCTGCTTTGGCACGCGCTCAAGGTGAATGGGATTTACTGGAGCGCTCTCCTGGAGTTCGACAATGGGTTTATCGTGGAAAGCCTCTTTATACGCATATTTTAGATACAAAATCATGGAGTCAACAAGGAAGTGATGTGCCAGGTTGGACAAATGTCTTTACTCAACGGGCACCTAGTTTCCCTCAAAGTTTTACGGTTCAATCTTCAATAGCAGGAGATGTGTTGGCAGATGTCAACGGAAGAACAATTTATGTTTATCGGTGTGGGGAAGACTCCATCGATCAGCTTGCTTGTGATCATCCTGAAGATACGCAAATCTATCGACTCGCGATGTGCGGTGCCGGTAATCCAGCTAAATGCCTCCAACACTGGCCTTACCTAATTGCAGGAGCGAATGAAACTAGTGTAAACCGAAGTTGGCGCATTATCACGATTGATCCAAAGACTGGTCGATTGGCAAGTAATGAGGGGGAGGGTAACTTACGAGTTTGGTCTTATCGCGATAGACCAGTGTATTTATTCGGTGGTGATAGTCGTCCTGGCGATGTAAACGGAGGAGGGACAGGCGAATGGCGAGGTCAGCGAAATGGCCTGAAAGCTTTTTGGCTGAGAGATGATTTTATGAATGGGATTTTGTGATGAGCCGATTAGCATATTTAACTATTAGCATGGCTCTTACCTTTTGGAGCACTGGTATCAGTGTGATTGCTGACGAGAGTATTTTGCGTGACGGCAAAATTAGTTACGTGATGACTGATCTATTTTGGTCCGTGTATCAAACTTCTGAAGGTAATCAAGAATGCCCGCGGGGATACAATGATGGCCCTCGTGAACAATTCGAGAAATTGTTTCCAGCGCATGAGTACCTGACAGTTGAAGAAACACAACTCAAACAAGAAATAGCTACGTGGCATCCAAATGCTGACCCGGAAGAATTTGAATTTTTTGAAGTTGAAGGCGAGTTGTCCTGGGGTCTAAATTTGGATGGCGAAGTTGGTCCGAATGACTTTGTTCATCCGGATGGTTCCGTAGGTATTGATAACGAAGTCTACCGCGCAGTGGGCTGTATCATCGGCTTCCGGGGTCCCGACGGTGTCGAATATATATTTCAAAATAAAGCGATTATTGATCGAGTCTACAACAGGATGATGATTCAACTTGCTGATGTTGATAGTTTGGAGAATGATGATAGTGTCACCGTAAATTGGTTTCGAGGTATGGATCGACTGCTAACTGACGCGACTGGCCAAAAAGCTATGTCTGGTGGGACTCAAAGAATTGATAGACGCTGGGGGGAAAGCCTCATTCGTCAATCCACTGGGAAAATAGAGGATGGCATCCTAACGACTGACCCGATTGATGAGCTCGTGATACCTTGGATGAACCTAAGTGTTCCTTCTGTACATATTTTTCGCGATGCGCGTTTGCAACTGAATCTCAGCTCTGAGCAAGCGACGGGACTGCTGGCCGGTTATGCTGATGTTGATACATGGTACTATCAATTGATCCGCAATGATTCTACGCACCATCTTAGCAACGGACAGATTTCAGGAATTTCACTTTATAAAGCTTTGCGACGACTTGCGGATGCTTATCCCGATGCAGATCTAGGTCATAACACTGCCATTTCGACTGCCTTGGATATTAAGATGACACAAGTGTATGTTGTTGACCCGCTTGAGGAAAACTCTGAGTAATAAGCTCTCGTCACTTCAACTGATGACACTTAAAGTTCCATTCTTTAGTACGAAGAACTCACACAACCAACAATTCAGCAGTATGCGATTTAGGAGAAAAAATGAACAAATTACTTGTTTCTATTATTGCTGTGCTAACTATTTCTTTGATTCCAATCCTCACTCTCGGACAGGATGATTATCCTCGAACCGCCTCTGGGAAACCCGATTTTAACGGTCATTATGATATTTCGACCTTGACTCCTTTTGAGCGACCTACTTCATATGGAGATCGGTTATTCCTCAACGAAGAGGAAGTTCAGGCGCTTCGGGATCGCGAGCTAAATATTCGAGCGCAAGACGCTATTTTGAGTGACCCTGACCGAGAGGCTCCAGAGGAAGGGGGTAATATCGGCTCCTATAATGATTTCTGGTTTGATCGTGGCAACGATGGTTTTGTGATTGATGGCCAGTACCGTACTTCCATTCTTACCTATCCTGAAAATGGACGGATGCCAGCTCGGACAGCAGAAGGTCAGACGAAGGCTGATGCTGCGCCTAAATTTGCCTGGCCTGAAAGGGATGGAGCCTGGTGGTTAGAAACTGGTGATACACCTTACGATGGTCCTGAGAATCAAACATTAGCAGTACGTTGTATTTACCACCAGCCGGCAACAATTCCAATTACACCTCGGGTTTATAATAACCTGAAGACTATCGTGCAGACAGATGAGTATTTGATGTTATACATCGAATGGATGCATTGGGCCCGCATAATTCGTATTGATGATGCAGAACATAATACCGAAACTCTCGCCACTTTTGATGGTGACTCAATCGGTTGGTGGGACGGAGATACACTGGTAGTGGAAACAGTTAATTTTATGGATCAACCTCATCAGCTAGCCGACCGTAAAGTAATTGAGCGATTCCGTCCTGATGTTAATGGTGGGTTAATCTATAGTTTTAATGTCGAGGACGCAGATTACTCTGACGCTTACAGTGGCGAAATGGTATGGCCTCGATCGAATCAGGTACCTTATGAATACGCTTGTCATGAAGGTAATTATGCGATGTCTGCGACTCTCATGGGCGCCCGAGTGAGGGAAAAGGAATATCGTGAAGAGAATGGGTCGGAAGATTAGAGTTTAACTACAAATTAATTAATCAAAGCTGAATCAATCAATGCAGAGTCATAGATTATTTAAATAAAAACAAAGACCAAAAAGGACTCACGCTATGAAAGTTTCTTCATTGTTATTTGCAATGAGCGCCATATTTTTATTATCGATTTCGATGGGCGTTAGTGGACAAAGCAACCCTTATCGAAATGTGAATTGGGCGTCTCTGCCGGATGGGCGCACATGGGGCGCGGTGGGCGATTTGGATGTCGCGCCAGATGGAGAGCATATTTGGGCAGTGGTCCGCTGTGATGCAACTGCCTTAGATCGATTTGGAAATGAATGCTTGGATTCAGATTTGGATTCAATTTTAAAATTTAACAAGGATGGAGAAGTCGTCGAAAGTTTTGGTGGCGGCATGTTTATTTGGCCGCATGGTATTGATGTTGATAGAGATGGCAACATATACGTAACGGATGCGGTTAGCGATGGAGCAATTCCAGATGGAGATACTCGCGGGCATCAAGTAATTAAATTTAGCCCCACAGGCGATGTGCTATTAGTTTTAGGTACGCCTGGGGTTCAAGGAAGTGGGAATAACCAATTTACATCACCTGCCGACGTCGTGGTAGCCGGCAACGGCGATATTTTTATTGCCGATGGCCATAACAATAACGGCAATAATCGAGTAATGAAATTTGATCAAAACGGTCAATTTCTGTTCTCTTGGGGTCAAACAGGTTATGGACCCAGCGAGTTCCGAGCGTTGCATACTATAGCAATGGATCGACGTGGTAGGATTTTTGTCGGTGACCGGTCAAACAATAGGCTGCAGTTATTCGAGCAAGATGGTACCTATATAAATCAATGGACTCAATTTGGTCGACCGAGTGGTATCTTTTTTGACGAGTATGACAACATTTATGTGGCTGATTCTGAATCAGACGTAGAACAGAATCCCGGATGGGAGATGGGAATCAGAATCGGAGACGCAAATTTAGGTTGGGTGGATGAGTTTGTCCTGTATGCGCCAGGAGATCCGTTCGTCATCAGGGGTACTGGTGCTGAATTTGTTGCGGTGGATTCAGCTGGAAACATGTTCGGAGGCGAACCGGTACCTAGAAACCTACAAAAATATGTGAAGGTAAGACCCTAGCAAGCCTCTTTGATCGCGACAAGGGCAGTAGATGTATTTCTATTGCCCTTTTTATTGGACCCTGAGTATTGGGGGCGCAATTCTTCGAGTGTTGAGTAGTTTTTAATTGCTTTCTGCTGCCAGACGTTCTTGTTCTCTTGCTCCGCTCAGAATATTAGTCATCGAGTAGTTACCTTCGTGACAGGCATATTCATATATTGGGTTGGGTGTATAATCTAGGATAAATTCTCGCGTGTACGGTGTAGAGTAGGTGTCAGGCTGATCTACAGTGATTTGGTAGAGTAATTGAGATTCATTCAATCGGGTGAACTTTTCGATATTTTTTATGGACCTGTTATGACCAAACGAGCTCTTAGTCGTAAAGTTTGTCGTTTCAACCACGAGGGTGCTGCCATCGAAAAAACCACGCGAATCGCCGTGCCATAATTTTATTTTATTGCTTACATGAGGCTGGTCGGTTAGAGGTATTACCCTGGCGTCATGCATCATTTCTTGCACAATTACTACGTGGTCTTTTGATTGGACAATTTGCCAGTAACTATTGTAACCAGAATTTAAGTATGGCGCGCCGTAACTTATGCAGCGGTCATCAACCGTGAGATCTAGCCAGGAATTCGGATTTGTATTGCCTCTTTGAGGGCGATTAAAAGTAAGGCCTGTGGATTCTTTTGACAGGGCAGGGAATTTTCCATTTGGCGGATCAGTAATCTGAGAAGTCCGATTATGTACCTGGCGTTCTACCAACCAAGCCTGATCATAATTACCAGTAGACGGGTCATAGGATTTAATTTCACCAGAGAGGGCGGCTTCAAACACGCCATCCCCAAAAAGCGCATCCCCATCCTCTTCTGTGATTTCGCGCATCCTGCGTTCTAGTAAAATTTGTTCTTCTTGCGTAAGAAACAAACGTTCACCAAACCTTTCAGGCCGCTCAACAGGAGTAATTGTGTTATTTCCCCATACACCTTGTAAGTCAGGTTGCCCTAAAGCAGTAAATGGAGCTTCCCAGTTATCAGTTTGAGCAACACTCGAACTCGAAGTAACTGCTATGATTGCTGTAACCAAAATAAAGCTTTGATTTTTCATGATCCAATTTTTCTCGTTATTTGCTTTTACGAATAAAGGTTATCTGATTGTGCGCTTTGATGGAATTAATAATGGGTGGGCGCTAAGAGATTGCATTCTAAACTTCATTATTTCTATTGCATGTGGCTCGCGGGTTGTCACGGTACTTTTCGTTAAGCGCATATAGAATTGCTAGGGTTTCTTGATCCAATAATCCACTGTAATTAGACGGTCGGTAATGGAGCTGAAAGGCCCTAAAAGCAAATTGGCTCTGCAGGTCATGGGTTCCTGAAATTATAACTGGGTATCCGTAAATAGAGAGTGCACATTGTGCTTCTTGAATCGAAGGTTGGAGATCGCTGAATTCCATTGAATACTTATTTACTGTTGCTGTATCGTACCAAGGTCCTATTCCTGCCTCATAGAGTTCTCGCCACGGAAATTTAGGCCCTGGATCTGATTTGCGAGAGGGAGCTATGTCGGCGTGCGCAACAATATCGATTGGATCAATAGAAGGGTGTCGATCTAGTATTTCTTTTATCAATGAAACTAAACTTTCTATTTGAGAAAGAGGGTAGGATGGAAAGGTGCAATCTAATCCAATGATTAATTCTTCTTCTGGTTTGATGCTTAGATCATTGCAATCAAAATCATTAACTACTTCGATGCCAATAGATCGATTATTTAAAGAGGATTCATTTCCCCACTGGCTAATTCCTGCATGCCATGCTCTACGATCTTCGTCCACAAGTCGATAAATACTAAGATGATTGGGGGAATAAGTTGGATCATCTAAATAAGGTATAAGATAGTGGGCGCTTACCGGGTTAGGGTTTCTAGTGCTTAGTAGCCTAAGAGATTCGGCAAAGTCTCCTGAAGTCGCGTGTATCACCAGAAAATTTACTCTACTGTTCTGGTTAGTAGAAGTGACATCGATATAACGCGCGCTAGAGCATGCTGCTAACAACAAGCTGCTAGCAAGGAGTAATAGTTTTTGTAGTTTTTTCATTGGTTGGTTAATTCGTATCTGTTTTTAAATTCTGCCAACGACTCAGGGTTTGCTATAGACTCTGCATTCATCACGGGCCGTTTATTTACCACATCTCTAACAGCTAACTCAGTTATTTTTCCACTGCGTGTTCTCGGGATATCTCTCACCTGTAGTATTATTGCTGGAATATGGCGAGGGCTAGCATTCTTCCTTATGTTTTCGCGAATTTCACTTCGAAGCACATCAGTTAGCTGCTCTCCTTCTCGCAAGATGACAAATAAGATAATACGTGTATCCCCTTCCCAGTTTTGACTAATCGCGATGGACTCAATAACTGCGGGCACCCTTTCTACTTGACGGTAAATTTCAGCGGTCCCTATTCGAACACCGCCAGGGTTAAGCACGGCATCGCTGCGTCCTGTAATTATAAGCCCTCCATTGTCAGTAAGCTCCGCCCAATCACCATGGCACCAGACATTCTTGAAGCGATTAAAGTATGCGTTATGATAACGTGCTCCTTCGGGGTCATTCCAAAATCCTACTGGCTTCGAAGGAAAAGGCTTAGTGCAAACTAATTCTCCTGGTTCATTTTTTATTGGATGCCCATCTTGGTTCCATACATCTACTGCCATGCCTAAGCCGCGACATTGCAGCTCGCCCCTATAAACCGGCAAAATCGGACAACCCAATACAAAACAAGACACGATATCTGTCCCACCAGAAATTGAGCTCAACTGAACCGTTGGTTTAACCTGTTGATAAACATAATCAAAAGATTCTGGAGCCAAAGGAGACCCAGTAGAGAGAATCGTCTTTAGTTTTGTTAGTTGGTAATGCTCAACTGGGCTTACACCTTCTTTTGCTAAAGCAGAAATGTATTTTGCAGAAGTGCCAAATACAGTTATTCCTTCTTCTTCTGCTATTTGCATTAAAGTATCTGCATTAGGGTAAAAAGGGTTGCCATCAAATAGGAGTAGAGTACAGCCCGAAGCTAGTCCTGAGACTAACCAATTCCACATCATCCACCCGCATGTCGTGAAATAAAACAAAACATCTTTTCGGTTTATATCCGTGTGTAATCGGTGTTCTTTGAGATGTTGGAGTAGGGTGCCGCCTGCTCCGTGTACTATGCATTTAGGTTTGCCAGTTGTTCCTGATGAAAACAGAATATAAAGGGGATCATTAAATGCAAGCTGTTCGAAAGGTAGAGAGATGTCCGAGTTAATCAGTTCATTCCAGTCAATTGTTTCTGAGACTGCCCCGCATTGTTGCCAATTCAGTAATATGCAGTCACACGCAAGTTTTTGTTTTATTGTTTTAACTTTTTCGCAAATTGAAAATGTTTTGCCTTTAAATTGATACCCATCAACTGCTACTAACAGTTTTGGTTGAATTTGTTCGAATCTTTCGAGAATGCCATCAGAACCAAAATCAGGTGAACAGCTGGACCAGATAGCTCCAAGCCAACTTGCTGCAAGCATGGCTATCACGGTTTCTGGACGGTTTGGCATTATGGCTGCAATACGATCACCTTTTTGTACTCCAAGTTGCTGGAATTTGTTTGCAACGCTAGCTGTTTTTTCGTACAGGCTTTTATAGCTTAGGATTTCACGACTGCCGTCTTCGCCACGAAAAATTATGGCAATATTTTCATCTCTATAACGAAGAAGATTTTCAGCAAAATTAAGTTTGGCCTCCGGAAACCAAACATGTTTTTCGAATGTGTTTGCTTTCCGCAGTGTGTCGCTAGGTTGATGACTAACAATCAGATTGGCTTGCTGCCACCAAAAGGTCCAGAATTGTTCAATATCATCTATCGACCATCGCCAAAGCTCATGATAATTGGACAGCTGAAGACCAAAATGTGAATTAACATCGTTAAGAAATGTCTCCAGAGCTGAATCTTGTTCTGAGCGGGGGGTCCATAGAGGGTTAATAAGATCCATATTTTTAATTCAAGTAGCGTCTGACTGGCTCTGTAAAACTATTTCTTAATGAGACGCAAGAAAATGATCTAAGCCAGCCTGGGATACCTCCATATCTTGTTGTGGAGAGCCTGAACTAGCGCCAATGCCTCCGACACAATCCCCCTCAATGACTACTGGAAGACCGCCTCCGACAGTGCTGATGTGCCCGCCAGCTTCCGTATGAATTCCAAAGGCTAAATTCCCTGGCGTATTAACAGCATTGTATTCATGAGTCGCTTTACGCGCAGCCCCTGCAGTAAACGCTTTGTCTTGTGCAACTTCTATGCTATGCGCTTTGCCTCCATCCATGCGTTCGAAGGCAATAAGGTTGCCTGAATCATCTGTCACTGCGATACACATTGGCACACCTATTTCCTTAGCCTTTTCCCGAGCCCCATCGATTAAAATCCGCGCATCCTTTATGCTCAATCGCTTCACTGAGATCATTTCTAAATTATCCTTGTGGTTAGAAAGTGACACAGTGTACTCAATTCAAAATAGCTGTAACAGTTGAATTATTCCTAGTTAAAAATAAGGTTATGCTAGACTCTGGGAAGTTTAATCAGCTATCAGGCGTCAATATCATCAGCGTCAAGAACAGAGTTGGATTAAGACTGGGTGCTTCTCGGTCACCTTCCCTTCCTAAAGGAGGAAATAATGAACATCATCACAAGACCCTTGGTTTTAGCTATCTTTCTATGTTTGGCGCCGCTGCTTGGCTTGGCACAAGACGAATTTCCGCGCACGGCCTCTGGAAAGCCAGATTTTAACGGGAATTACGATATTTCGAGTCTTACGCCGTTTCAGCGACCGGTGGTTTATGGTGATCGACTCTTTCTCAACGAGGACGAAGTGCAGGCTTTGCGTGATAGAGAAATGGGTATCAGGGCGGAAGACGAGGAATTAAGTGACCCAGAACGCGGCGCGCCTGAAACTGGTGGCAATATTGGTTCCTATAACGATTTTTGGTTTGATCGCGGAAATGATGGTTTCACAATTGATGGACAATACCCTACTTCTATTCTGACCTATCCTGAAGATGGGCGGATGCCAGCTCGAACGCCAACAGGGCAGGCGAAGGCGGCAGCGGCACCGAAGTTTGCTTGGCCGGAACGAGACGGCGCTTGGTGGTTAGAAACGGGCGACCAGCCTTACGATGGGCCGGAAAACCAAACATTAGGAGTGCGGTGCATATATCAAGGGGCAGCATCGATACCAATTCGACCGCTGGTCTACAACAACCTGAAAACAATAGTTCAAACAGATGATTACTTAATGATCTATGTAGAGTGGATGCATTGGGCGCGTATTATTCGAATTAACGATGAAGCCCATAAACCTGAAGATATGGCTACCTATGACGGCGATTCCATTGCATGGTGGGAAGGTGACACTTTGGTTGTAGAGACAAAAAACTTTCTTGATCAACCTTTGCAACCGGCGGATCGCGTAGTTGTCGAACGATTTAGCCCAATAAATGCAGGAGGATTACTTTATAGTTTTACCGTCGAAGACGCTGACTATACAGATCGTTACGGCGGAGAATTAGTATGGCCGAAGTCTGACCAGGTTCCTTATGAGTACGCCTGCCACGAAGGTAATTATGCTATGAGTGCTACTCTCATGGGCGCAAGAATTCGCGAAAAGGAATACCGAGAAGAACAGGGGTTGGGTAACGATTAGCAATTCGTGAATGCATATTTCTGATTCAAGATGAGCTCAGCCAGTATGAAAAACCAATGTAGGATCTTGCTAAAGCAATACTTTTAGCGGTCGATTGGATGAAGAGCTGAGTTTCTATTCACATGTGATCAGAATTATCCTGAGTCATCCAAAAGCCCGCCTGAGAAAATATAAGTAACGCCACCCCGTTATTTGGGAAGAGTAATGAAAAGCATAATACTAATCTTTGTCCTAGCAGTTATTTTTTATTTCGTAGTTTCGCCTTATCAGAATTGCCGACGCGGTTATACTTCAGGTAGTACCGATGTGGCAACCCTTAGGTGCGCGCGCGAAACAAGCTGGTAAATGATAATACTGTATGGTTAGTTTGACGAAGATTAAAAATAAGGTCGTTTTATTTATATTAAAGTATGCCACATGGCATATTTATTAAAATATTGTGAAGCGATTGTTGAAAAAAATCTATTTGTTTTAAGAAAATCGTGGATCAGGAACAAGTTCGCCCTTAAAGTGTTTAGCGCGTTTCACGTAATGTTCAGCACTTTGTACTAACCCTCTCTGTTGTTCTTTGGTCAATTCCTTGATAATTTTTGCTGGTGCGCCCATCACTAAAGAACCATCTGGAATTTCTTTATTCTCTGTTACCAAGCTGTTTGCACCTATAAGGCAATTCTTACCTATTTTTGCGCCGTTTAGGATCACTGCGTTAATACCAATAAGCGAATTATCACCAATATTGCAGCCATGAAGCATTGCTTGATGACCTACGGTAACATTGCTACCTACTGTGCATGGCATTCCCGGATCAGTATGCAATACAGCGCACTCCTGAATGTTGCTGTTCTCACCAATGACAATCCACTCGTTATCACCTCGGAGTACGGCGCCAAACCAGATGCTAGCATTTTTTTCTAATTTAACTTTGCCTAGCACTGTGGCACTGTCGGCGACGAAAAAGTCATCGCCACTGACTTGAACCTCATGCTCACCTAATCTGTAAATCATCGAATTAAACTCACCTATGATTTGTATTCGCTGTATTTTTTCTAGGGCAATCGAAACACAAATAGCATATTGCCACCACTGCGCTGGCGAATTTCTGGAGTCAATGTCCTGTGATTCACTCCACCGCCCGCGGCGATCGCAAGGTATTGTATGCCATCGACGCTAAAGGTGGTTGGGAAGCCCCCAGCCGAAGAATTTAGAATTTGCTCCCAGAGAATTTCGCCTGTGTCCACATCGAATGCTCGAAATTTTCGAGCATCGTCAGTGACGAATGCTAACCCTCCTCCTGTAGTTAAAACTGAACCGGTAATTGCAGCTCGTTGTTGGTATGTCCATAACGCTTCACCTGTCGCCACGTCGACTGCCGTAAAGATTCCGATCTGACCATCGCCTTCAGGAACAGGAATTTTTAATGAAACAGCAGAACTGTGGTAACCACCGACTGTTGGGTTAACTGGATTTAAGTAGTAATCCATGCAGGTGTTGTTAGTTGGAGCGTATAGAGCATTGGTTTGTGGGCTGTAGCCGACGGAATTCCAGTTAATTCCTCCGGTGGTTGTCGGACAAACTAATTTGCGTTGTCGAATTTCGGTAATATCGATTTCTGGATTAGTAATACCTTTTTGATTTTCAATATCGACACCTACAATGACATTTTGGTAGTTAGTTTCTTTGGCCCATAGAAACTCTCCAGTCGCCGCGTCCATTGTCCAAATGATTCCCGGTTTGCCAGGTATTCCCGTTATCACTTTGCGCCGTTCGGAAGACAAGATGTTAGGGTTTATCCAAGAAACTTGTTCAGCTTTAGGTGTAACTTCAGTTTCAACAACAATGCGCTCGAATGGGTGATCCTGATCCCAATTCCCTCCAGGAATATGCTGGAAGTACCATTCAATTTCTCCTGTGTCTGCATTCATGGCTATAGTAGAGTTTGTATAGAGCACATCACCGCCACGCGTATCTCGCTGAATTGACCCCCAGGGAATTGGTACGGCAATTCCTTGGTAAATAAGATCTAGTTCAGAATCGTAGCTTGCAGGCATCCATGCAGAGCCGCCCCGGCGTTCCTCATTAGGAACGTCCCCCCAGGTCTCTCCACCAGGCTCACCAATTTTTGGTACTGTATTAGTTCTCCAAATTTCCTCGCCGGTATCTGGATCGTGAGCAGTAATCCAGCATCCAGTGTTAATGTAGTAGCAGCCAGACATGCCAGCTATAATTTTACCGTCTAGAACTTGAGGGCCACCTGAATAATGCTGGCCTATAGTCCAATCACCAATTTGTCGCTCCCAGGTTACTTCACCGGTCAGTGCGTTGAGAGAGACAAGATAGGCATCTCGTGTAGTAATTATTAGTTGGTCTTTATAGAGAGTGGCGTTTCGGTTGGCACAAGAGAGCGAGGCAATATGATCAACTTGCTCTCTGCGATATTCCCACAATAAAGTTCCATCTCTGGCATCCACAGCTTCTATAAAATCACATGCCTGCGGAAGAAACATTACGCCGTTTCTCACCAGTGGAGTGGTTTCTTGAAGCCCTGGCTCCATTGTCCACGCCCAGGCTAAACGAAGAGAAGAGACATTATTTTTATTGATCTGGTTTAATGGGCTGTAGCCCCAATGATTAGCGGTACGTCGCCACATTAACCAATCTTCAGCTGGAGGGTTTGCCAATTCTTCTAAGTTGATATTTTCAAAGTTATCCAGTGCAGTCTGTGCTTGGGAAAATTCAGTGACTAAAAAGGCGCAGAGTAAGCAGCAGGATAGTCGAAAGTAAAATGGGCATAGCTTTATCATTAGTTTTCCATGTTCTTGCTCGACTCGGCTAAGAATAAGAGTAGGCTTTGAGCAATCTCGTTAAAACCATTATTTTACAGAGTCCGCTGGCAGATCAAAGGGCTGATCTGGTTTGGTTAATTAGATTAATCTGATATTAATTAATCTGTCTCTATAGATCTTATAGCGATTACAGATACTCCATTTTTCACTTTTTCCCATTTAATATTCAGATCGTAAAGAACCATGCCATATTGCTTTTGATCAGTGTCTTTTGCGTGCCACGCCGGCCTAGGATCCTGGCTGAGGATTTGAATAATAAATTCTCTAAGCTCTGGATAGGTTAACTTTAATGCAAGTAACTGATCCTCCGCCTCCTGAGTGAAATAGATAAGTATATCCCCTCCAGGTCGGTCGTCAGCATAACCTCCTCGGGCATCATTTATCGAGTCGGCGTAAGGAATGTAGGGTTTGATATCAATTACTGGCGTTTTATCAAGAATATCAATGCCTTGTACTTCAATGGTTGTTTTCCCGTCAGCAGATTTATGGCCGATATATTCCAGGACCGATATTCCTAGAGGGTTTGGGCGAAAAGGCGAGCGACTGGCAAATACCCCAACTTTTTTCTGACCACCAAGTCTCGGAGGCTGCACAGTTGGTGACCATCCTTTGTCAGCAGTTGCATGGAAAAAAAATAAGATCCATAAATGGGAAAACTGATCGATTTCCCTTAAACAATTTAAGTCTGCAAAACTGCTAAAGAGTTCGATGGTACCTTTACCTGCAGGTACCAGGTTTGGTTGTCGCGGAATTGCAAATTTTTGTTTATAGGGGCTATGGACAACACCGATTGGTTTTAGATTAATTTCTTGCATACTTTTACAAACTGGAAGAATTCCTTAATATTAGTCGTGCAGGTTCAAAGGCTTTCTATTATGGATGATTTTAACTGGGATAGAACAAATCCTTTTATCATTGATGTCACTGTATGTGGTGATCGTATCGATGGTTATGGTCATGTATCAAATCATTTCTATATATCTTGGATGACCGATTGCATGTTTGCTCATTCAGCAGCAGTAGGCCTGTCTGATGAATTGTGTGTGGAATTGCAAAGAGGCATGGCGGTGAAAGATATAAAAGCCGAATTATTGGGCTCTGCCTACGAAAGCGATAATTTAAAGATCGCCAACTGGATAATATTCAATGATGGGAGGCTGAGAGCATCTCGCGCATTTCAAATTATTAATAGTGATACAGCTAAAACACTAGTGCGAGCTGAGATGGAGTTTGTTTGTACTAATCTGACTAGCGGGAAACCTGTAAGAATGCCAGAAATATTTAAAGTAAAATATTGTGTGGAAAGTGAAAAGACAAAAAGCTAGGTTGCTAAGATTTGTTTGGCGGTATGGAATAGGTTCCGACGGCGTGAGCTACAGGCTCTTCTGAGCCTGCGGAATAAATCGATACCTCTCCTATTGCGAGTGACTTGCCTAATTTAAGCAAATGGCAGCGTGCAAAAATATCTTTGCCTGCTTGTGGCTTTTTGAGGAAATTAATATTGAAGTTTGTGGTTACCGCGAGAGCAACGAGCCCAATCCTGCGCAATACAGCGATATAGATCGCACAGTCCGCAAGCGCCATCATAGTAGGGCCAGAAATAGTTCCGCCAGGACGCAAATTAGAATCATCAGTCTGTTGCCTGATGGTAATTGTTTCTTTCTCGAAATCCACTATTTCAAGTGAAGTTTGTGGAAATTCTGTCGCGAAAAAAGTTTCCATTTCCTCTTTTGTTACCACTGCCACCGCACTGTCACTCCTCAGCTTGTTCAAAAGAGGCGATATTTTGCCTGATTCAAAAACTAAAAACACGATAAAAGACCCGTTTTAACGCAATGGGGCGCGTGTAGCTGTATTTTTGGATCAAGCCCAATTATGCTTATTCGAACCTAACAATAAGGAGAGTGAGGAGTGGACATGTTATCCAAGAAAGTGATTCTGGCCCTAGCAGGGCCAGCCCTGATTTCTGGAGCAGTTTCTGCCCAGACAGGCAATGCAATATCTGGTACGGGTTTGCCTAATCCAAATCCTGTCGTTACCCAAAATTGGGGCGATTTACCTGCAGGTCGCGAGTGGGGGTCCACCGCGGGTGTAGATATAGATCCGACCGACGGCCACGTTTGGGCCTATGAGAGATGTGGAGCCAGTAGTTTTGGTGGAGGGGTGCCAATTAATTGCGACACTAACCCTGTAGATCCAATTTTCAAGTTCGACCGCAATACAGGCGAGGTGCTCGCTAATTTTGGTGGAGGCTTGATGCAAACGCCTCATGGCATTCATGCTGATGCTGAAGGAAATGTGTGGGTGACAGATTTTGCTGCAAATGCTGACGGAACCAAAGGTCATCAAGTGCATAAATTTGGCGCAAATGGCGACTTATTAATGAGCTTGGGCACCCCAGGACAAGCAGGCAGCGGCCCAGGAGTTTTTAATCAGCCCAACGACGTTATTGTCGGCCCGGATGGAAGTATATATGTCTCTGATGGTCATAATGGCCAAGGAATGACTAGCAATGCAGCCATGGACGAAGGGCGGGCAGCAGGAGATACCGCGCGGATATTAAAATTTGCCCCAGATGGTACTTTTATTAAGCAGTGGGGAGAAATTGGTGTGCGCCATGGTGAGTTTCGAACGCCACATGCCATGGAATTTGATTCTAAAGGTCGTTTATGGGTTGCAGATCGCGGCAATCATCGCCTAGAACTGTTTGATCAAGACGGCAATTACCTTGAATCGCGCTATGCCTATGGACGTATTAGTGGCATTTTCATAACTGATAATGACTTGGTCTATGCGATTGATTCTGAGTCGGGTCCGACAAATCATGTTGGCTGGCGTAATGGTGTTCGCATAGGGCATATCGATGAAGACAGAATTTCTGGCTTCATTCCTCCATTTGAAAGGCCTGATCGAGTGTATCAAGGTACAGCAGGTGAAGGGGTTGCGGTTGATGCGAGTGGTAATGTGTTTGCAGCCGAAGGACCTAACTCTCTCAGTTGGGCAGGTGGCGCTTTCACTAAGTATTCAACTCGCTAGTAAGATAAATAAGAACCAAAATGAAGCAATACTGCTGTTGGCAGTATTGCTTCATTTTTTTTTCCTACTGAAATGTGCGAGAGGTTAACAATGGGAAATAAAATTCAATCAATCAACTGGGACGAGATTGAGATGGAAACCGTCAACGCAAGTATGCGCCGGAGAATTGTCACCGGAGAAA
>Ga0206678_10000549_pt1 | contig 24261 bp, 28 predicted proteins | sample M180m12015metaG_FD_155453 | JGI IMG/M metagenome (GOLD analysis project Ga0206678, IMG submission 155453) | Ammonia-oxidizing marine archaeal communities from Monterey Bay, California, United States - M1 80m 12015 | ecosystem: Environmental > Aquatic > Marine > Intertidal zone | place: USA... | reverse complement strand
CCTGGCAATACTGAACGCTGATACCTAGCCGCCACTCATCTTTGGATGTGTTTGCACCGCCGCAATGCCAGGTTCCCCCGTTGACGACGAGCACCGAGCCCGCCTTCATCTCTGCCGGTATGTGTTCTATTTGCTGGCCTTTACGGGGTTCGTGATCAAATTTGTGGGACCCGGGAACGATTCGAGTTGCCCCGTTTTCATCAGTGAAGTCCGTGAATGCCCAAATTGTCGTGACCATAAATGGGATCCGGGGGCGTTTGACGCTGACTAGTCCATCGTCGCTGTGGAGACCTTGGTGAACTTCACCTGGTCCGATGTTCATACATGTCGTGCCGGACAAGATGCATTCATCGTCGAGGAGGTACTCGGGAAAAGGGAGCACATTTTCATGTACCGGTAGCTTCCAAAACGTTCGGTCCTTCGCTAGAAGGTTGTACATACGCTTCGTCGCGTACCCTTCAGCTCGATTACCTCGCGGTTGCACGTCAAGTTCGGTTTCAAGTCGAACAACGCTTTCACGCACTTCTTTGATGAGGTCGTCTTCAATTACGTTTTCAAGGATGCAGTATCCGTCCTCCTCAAGGGTTTCAAAGTGCTGGGACATCGTGGCCGTATCCATAAGAAGATTCTCGCAGCTTAAAAGCGCCCATGACGGTTTACTGCGAGACTGACGGCTATGGCGGGTGCTTCCGAGCCAAGAAGAATGATTCTGAACGCCTTCTCAATGAACTGCGTGAGCCATATACAACAGGGAATGTGGACCAGAAAAGATACCCGCCAGGTCGAATTTGGTTCGCTTGATCCTTGGATCGAGCTAGCAAAAATAGCTGAAAAGGGCTGCTTTGACACCATTTTTCTGGCCGACGTGATTGGGCTGTACGACAGTTACCAAGGATCGGCGAACACGTCGTTTCGAGAGGCTATGCAAGTACCGGTCAACGACCCAATGCTTCTGATTCCAGCAATGGCCTCTGTGACTGAACACCTTGGGTTCGCTTTTACCAGTTCCGTCTTACAGGCACACCCTTTCACCTTCGCCCGACAGCTTTCGACTTTGGATCATTTAACAAAGGGCCGCGTCGCGTGGAACGTTGTGACTTCGTATCTACCTAACGCGGGTACCAACTTGGGCTTTGAGGGTCTTCCTACTCATGACGAACGCTATGGACGAGCTGAGGAGTACCTAGAAGTCGTCTACAAACTTCTCGAAGGGAGTTGGGCTGATAACGCAGTTATCGACGATCGAGAACGGCGGGTGTATGTAGACCCAGATCGCGTCCGACCGATCAACCACCACGGACCATATTACGACGTCGCAGGGCCTCACCTGTCAGCGCCTTCTATTCAGAGAACCCCGGTCCTATTCCAAGCCGGAATGTCGGAACGAGGCAGAGATTTTGCCGCTCGACACGCTGAATGTGTATTTGTCGTTGGCTCGTCGCGCAGCGGATCTTCGATAGCAGCGGACCTGCACACACGGGCACAGGCCAATGGACGGACTGCCTCTGACCTGAAACTAATTGGAGGCGTCGCCCCGATTGTGGGAGGCACAGAAGCTGAAGCTATGACCAAGCGCGATGAGTACGAAAAAGACTTGTCGATCGAAGCAGGCCTAGCTCACATAAGCGGCAACACAGGCGCAGATCTTGGCGATATCGATCCAGACCAACCTCTCGAAACTTTTCAAACAGAACGCGTGCAAGGCTTTCTCAAGAACTTGCTGGACTCAGCACCACCAGGGACAAGGACGATGGGCGACTTGATCAAATCGAACCTTGCAGGTGCTTGGCTGGTGGGATCCGCTGAACAAGTAGCAGACGAACTGCAGCGCCGATTTGAGAACGGTCTCGACGGATTCAACTTGACCTATACGGTGACTCCCGGAACTTTTATCGATTTTGCTGAAGGAGTCGTACCCATCCTGCAAGAACGCGGGCTAGTCCAAAGTGAGTACGAAGCCGGCAGTCTTCGTCAAAAGTTGTTCGGAAAGGACAGATTGCCGACAACTCATCCGGCTGCAACGTTTCGTTTTTGAAATCAGGTCCCCTGCTCTCTTACTCGGCCACTTCTTCGGGCGAGAGTCGCGGCAATCAACGACAGCAGGAGCAAGCCCGCCCACGCTGTCTCGTATCCGCCTGTCGCGTCGACTGCCAAGCCAGTAAGGAACCCACCAGCAGTAAGCCCCGTCATAAAGCCCATCACAACCCGGCCGCTAGCGCGCCCCGATTGTTCTGGTGGCACTCCGATAATGACCGACAGCATTGCTACGGCATTCCAGGCATTCAAACCAATAGCGGAAAGGACAGCAACTGGCCACATAATCCATTCGCCAATTCCAACAGCAACCAGAAGCATGAGCATGACGAGGGCTGTGAATAATGACTGCGTCGTTAACGCAAATGAGGGCGTGACCCGGTGTTCTGCCCAATGCGCCCACAGGATTCGCGTTCCGATGGCAAGGCCACCGGGAAGACCTGCGACTATGCCAGCCTTTACGTTCGACATCCCTAGCGCGTTTTCAGCGAATAACACTAAGTACCGGCCAACTCCGCCCACCACGCACCCCATACACAGGGCATAAAACGAAAGCAGGGTCACGGCGCGAGGAAGCTGTGTGTTGGCGGATGTCTTGCACGCGCCACTTGTGCCGTTGATCTCTCGAACCCGGCTGTCGGGAAGTGCGCACGCAGTTACGACAGCCATTACGAGGGCTAGGACCGCGTACAAACCAATCGCTAGGCGCCAGTTGAACCAGATACTCAAAGCGGGGAGTGTGAAGCCGCCCAGCAGGATGCCGAGTTGCACCCCAGATTGCTTTATACCGGTCATTGTTCCGCGGCGACCTTCAGCCGCTCGTTCTGCCACCAGCTTGTTAGTTGCGGGATTACACGCGCCTTGCCCGTATCCAGCGACTAACAGCCCCAACAGCAGGCCAGCCACCGAGCTTGCGCAAGCGACTATGAACAGACCAAGGCCCGCAGAAAGCAACACCAAAACACACGACCATTTCCCGCCATATCGATCACTAAATCGCCCCGAAGGCGGTGCGCATACAGCGCCGACAGCAGTGTTGACTGCCACGCCGGCGCCGAACATGGTGAGCGACATGCTCAGATCGTTTGCTAAAGCTGTCGCGACGACCGCCGTACCAACTATCGGGAAAGCTCCTAAACCCATCGTCAAAACCAAAACAGTGATGAGGAGGGGGGTGCCCAGTCGAGTTGACGAAATCTTTGAAGCGTCAGACAGCGGCACGGTGTGCACCCTACGCTGACGGGCTATGTCCAAGCGTCAAGTACTCATTCCTCTGGCCGTCTATGACCGGGTTCAGTCGCGACTCGAGACCTCTCCACATGAATTCGATGTTTTGCGTTGGTCATCTTCTGGCATCAGCTGGCCAGATGGATCTCTAGTAGCTGCATCGGACTACAAACCAGAGGTCGCCTGGATACCCATCGATCTCATGTTCTCCGGAGACTTCGTTTCATTCGTCAACTCTCTGCTTGAGCCGGGCAGTGTTCAATGGGTTCAGTCTTGTCTCGCAGGTGGAGACGCTCCGCCATTGCAGAAGATTCTTTCCGCCGGGATTCGGCTCAGTAACAGTGACTCTCCTAACGCGGGAGTTGCTGAGTACGTCATGGCCGCGGTCATGAACGTTGCACATGGTTGGCCCCAACGCGGTGAAGATCAAAAAAACACCCGATGGGCGCAAAAAGGTTGGACTGAAATCAATGGGGGAACATGGCTGGTTGTCGGTTTCGGTTCCATCGGAGGCGAAATCGCGAAACGAGCTCGGCCCTTCGGAGTTGAAATAATCGGGGCGCGCAGAACCAGGGTCCAAGACGGTCGCGCAGACCACATGGTCACCATGGAGGAGCTGGGCGATGTTCTCCCGTCAGCGGACGTGGTTATCATCGCGTGCCCTCTAACAGACGACACGCGGGGCTTAGTAGACAAAGAATTTCTAAACCAGATGAAAGCCAGTTCGATCCTTGTGAATGTTTCAAGGGGGCCTGTTGTAGATACAGGTGACCTTTTGGAGGCGTTAGATTCAACTGGACCAGGGCGGGCAATCCTGGACGTTTTTGAAACAGAACCGTTAGAACCCTTGAGCGCTCTTTGGAGTCACCACAGCGTGACCCTTACATCCCATATAGCGGGCGCAGGATCCGGCATAACAAGGCGTGGCGACGACGTCTTTATCGAACAGTTAAACGCTTATCTTGAGGGCCGTGAATTGAGATTGGAGATCTAGCCATGAAATCGGAAACAATGCTTCCTCTAGGCAAAGTAGATCCCGGCCTGCGGGAACCTGATACTCCACTTGACGTTCGAACCATCGCCGAAGGAGCGGCTCTCATCGAAGCGCTCGGTTATGACGGCTTAGCGGTTGAGGAGTGCAAGGACGATCCGTACCAGCAGTTGGCTCTCGCGTCGGTGAACACTACAGACCTGAGTCTGGCTACTTCTATTGCCATGGCTTTTCCAAGATCGCCCACGATCACCGCTATGTCGGCTTGGACACTTCAAAAAGTTAGCGAAGGTCGTCTGATTTTGGGTTTAGGTTCTCAGGTGCGCGGTCACATCAGACGCAGATATGGCATGGATTGGACTGCACCGGCGCCTCGGATGCGCGATTACATCTTGGCGATGAGAGCGGTTTGGCAGTGCTGGCAAAACCGAGAGCCCCTCAGACACGATGGTGACCATTACAAACTCGATTTGATGGTTCCTCTTTTCGATCCCGGGCCTATAGAACACCCCGATATTCCGGTGCACATCTCCGCTATCAACACGAACATGTGCGCTGTGGTCGGTGAGGTAGCGGATGGAATCCGCCTTCATCCGGTTTGCTCACCTAAATACATCGAAGAGGTCATGGTTCCTGCCGTGACGCGCGGCGCCGCTCGAACTCAACGCGATGCTGACGTCGTTGACTGGTGCATGAAACCTCTAGTCGCAACCGCTCCCGATCAGGTGCGTTTGGAGGTTATTGCCGAGAGCGTGCGGGCAAGAGTGGGCTTTTATCTAGCTACTCCCGCGTACAAGGCAGCGTTCGACGTGCACGGCTGGGGAGACCAAGTTGATCAAGCCGCTGCGTTGTCTCGAGAACAGAGGTGGGAGGAAATTCCACCGTTAGTGCATGATGAGATGCTTCACACCATTGCCACCGTCGGGACTTACCACGAAATTGCGACGTTGTTGAACAAGCGATTTGGTCATCTCATTGATCGAATCGAGTTCAGCATTCCAGTAAATGACCCTGACGACGCAAGTTTGCTGAGTTCTATGGTCAAAGAACTCAGAATGAGCGACACGCTTAGGCACTGACGTTTCGCCGTTCACCGTGGGATCTCAGGCATATGAGGGGGAAACGTTATCCGGCTTCGGAGTGGGTAACAGGTTCTTCTCCCATCCATTCGCGTAGCGTGTTTTTTAATTTCGTCTGCTGAATAAAGATGTCATGTTCGGGACCTGAGGCGTTAGCAGACTGCGGGGCTTTTAGATAGAAGGACAGCCATTCTTGAATCCCGGATTCGCCTGCGCGTTGGGCCAGATCGAGGAACAGGGCGAGGTCGAGAACAATGGGCGCAGCAAGAATTGAGTCGCGACATAGGAAATCAATCTTGATTTGCATCGGATAGCCGAGCCATCCGAAGATGTCGATGTTGTCCCAACCTTCTTTGTTGTCACCTCGCGGCGGGTAGTAGTTGATTCGAACTACATGGTCAATGTTGCCGTAAAGATCGGGGTAGACGCTTGGCTGCAGGATGGTGTCGAGGACGCCGAGTTTCGACACTTCTTTGGTTTTGAAGTTTTCTGGATCATCGAGTACTTCACCGTCGCGGTTCCCCAGGATGTTGGTGCTGTACCAGCCTCGCAATCCCAACATTCTGGCCTTGAGGCCGGGAGCGATGAGCGTCTTCATCATGGTTTGGCCAGTCTTGAAATCTTTCCCCACGATTGGCACACCTCGGCGCTCAGCCAACTCAATCATGCACGGAAGGTCGACGCTAAGGTTCGGCGCTCCGTTTGCAAACGGCACGTCGCTCATGAGAGCTGCGTACGCATAAATCTGGCTCGGCGAAATATTGTCGTCGTTCGCTTCGAGACCTCCTTCAAATGCTTCAAGACTTTGATGCACTGCACTTGACTCTTGGTATGCCTCTGTAGATCCGCACCAAACCATGACGAGTCGTTCACATTCATTCTCGGTTCGGAAGCGCTCGATATCAGCCATCAACGCCTGCGCCTGATCCAATTTCGAATCCAACAATTTGACGCGGTTTCCGTCGAGCCTTTTTACCCATCGTTGATCAAACACAGCGTCCATAGCAACGATGCCTTCTAGTTCCCCGGAGATGGCGGCAAGGTCTTTTTCTTCAAGAACTCCGGCGGCTTGCGCTCCTTCCAAGGCGTTGGGGGTAATTGGGTCCCAGCCCCCGAACACGAGGTCGTCTAAGCCGGCAAGAGGAACGAAGTCTTTGATCAGGGGATTACGGGCATCGTCTTTCTTTCCGAGACGAATGTGCGCCATTTGCGTAACAGAACCAATTGGTGCAGCGAGACCTTGTCGAGCTGCTAGTACTCCGGCGATAAAAGTCGTAGCGACGGCTCCCATTCCAGGAGTGAGGACGCCGAGTTTGCCTGTGGTAGGCGCGATGTTGGCTGTGGTCATACCAGAAGCATAAGCGTTTAGAGAGTATTTATGTCTTATGTTCTCTTTATCTTATGTTTATCGATACGATTGTGAAGTGATGAGGTCATCACGCCCCAGACTCCCCGATGTGTCGGTTACCCAACTGGAATATCTCGTCGCAGTGGACCAAGCGGCCACCTGGGCAGACGCGGCCAAATCGCTTGACGTCAGCCAATCAGCTCTTTCGCAAGGACTAGCCCAACTTCAACATCGACTCGGCATCCAACTATTTGGGTGGGAAGGCCGGCGACGCGTACCACTTGAAGCCGCACAGCACGTAACTGACCACGCCCGCTCGATTCTGGCCCAGACCGGCGATCTTGCGGCGTGGGCTGAAAGGATCCGTGCTGGGTCTGCCGGAAAGCTTCGGGTGGGCATGATCGATGCCGCCGCAGTGGACCACTTCGGCGAAACATTAAGGGAATTTCGAGAGAGCCGTCCGGAGCTAGATCTGCATGTGATTGTTGGTCCCTCAAGCCAACTGCTACAAGGTTTGGGCACCGGTGACCTGGATTTAGTCATCTGTGTTCAGCCCGATGATCCAGAGGTGACGCATGTTCCTCTGTTGGATGAAGAACTCCTTGTTTACGGACCTCCAGGCGTCCGTCTATCCGAACCAACTGAGTGGGGGCCGTGGGTCACGTTCCCGCAAGGGTCCTTGACCCGAGAACTCATAGGAAAGGCGCTTCGATCATTGCGTGCGCCATTCGAGGTGGTCGCAGAGTCCAACCAACCTGAAGTATTAAGCGAGATGGTGTTGATTGGCATGGGCTGGACTGTTCTCCCTCGCATCCAGGCCGAGCGGCCGCCCGCTTCCCTAACTCCTGTTCAGCAAACACCTCTTCTCAAACGCACACTTGTAGCGGCAACGCGACACACAGGGCTAGCTAATCCCGCAGCTATTGAACTCACCAAAGAACTTCAACGCCACGCAACCTCTATGCCCTAGATCCCTCGCGGCAAATCCCCTAAGCCCGACGCTCCGATCAGCCTCGTTCTTAGTTCCCCGCTGGGTTCGAATTTCGGATATGGCTATGTATGGAATCAACTACTACGGGCCACAGCGCTTCGGGAAGATCATGACCCATATCGCTCAGAAACAAAAAATTTGATGCCGGGATCGCCGCCGCGGTACGCATCCCCCAAGCCGGCAACAGCAGCCGGTCATCTCGTCCATGAATCACTAACGTCGGAACGGTCAACTCAGCTAAGGCAAGCTCGCGATCTCCGCTGGCCAACATCGCGGCGATTTGGCGGCCCGAGCCGTCTGGGTAATGACAGCGGTCGTACGCGGCTTCAGCATGCTCTCTGGCAAGTTGAGGGTCAAAATACTTCTTGCTGCACCAAATCCCATATTGAGCCGAATAATCCAGATACGCCTCTCGTTCTGTTGGGGCAGGAGCAAGCAGCAACGCAAGCGAATCATCTGGAATATCGATGACCTCCCGGCTTCCGGTGGCGGACATCATCGACGTGAGTGAAATCAATCGATCGGGTCGCTCTATGGCCATGGTCTGGGCGATCATCCCTCCCAGAGAAGCGCCAACCACATGAGCATGTTCGATTCCCAGCGCATCAAGCACACCAAAGGCGTCGTCAGCCATGTCAGACAAGTCATACGGGGTGTCGGTGACTTCTTGACCTTCAAGCGCTGCAGCAACAAGGGCGAGAAAATCGACTTCAACGCCATCGAGTTTCGTCGAGAGACCCGCGTCTCGATTATCGAATCGAATGACGCGGAACCCGCCGTTAGCAAGCATCCGACAGAATTCATCCGGCCAGTGAATCAACTGTGCCCCTAAGCCCATCACCAACAAGATCGCCGGGTCATCCGAAGAGCCAACCGTGTCATATTCCAGTTCGATCGACCCTGAGGACGCGCGAGGCATCAGCTCGACCTGACGGGAGTGAACTCGGCCTTCATGTGCTTTACTCCATGAATGAAGGAGGACTGAAGTGGGTCTGGATTCTCCGTGGCATGAATATCTGGCAACGTGCGGAAGAGTTCGCGGAACATCACAGTGATTTCCCGACGGGCTAAATGAGCTCCTAAACAGAAATGTGGGCCGGGGCCACCGTAGCCGTATTGAGGATTTGGGGCTCGTTGGACGTCGAATCGATACGGATCATCGAACACCGCTGGATCTCGGTTAGCTGCCAGATAGAACATCGCTACTTTTTCCCCTGCGGAAATTTCTTGTCCGCCCAAGACAGTGTCCCGGGTGAGTGTGCGCCGCATATAGGTGACGGGGCTGGCTAGCCGAACTATCTCTTCTACTGCCGTGGCAGCAACACTTTCGAAATCAGCGGCCCATATGGCTCGTTCCGCAGGGTTATCCGTTAAGTATCTCAGTCCCCATGAAATCGCGTTTCTGGTCGTTTCATTTCCTGCAACCACTAAGAGAACAAAAAAACTGGCTAGGTCAGATTCGTCTAAATGGTCGTCTTCTAGATCGGCGTTTACTAAGACACTCGTTAGATCGCCTCCGTCTCCACCTTTTTTTGTTGCCGCTACTTCCGCCATCAACTCGGCAAGCTCGGCGCCCGCGTTAAGGAGAGCGGTCACGAAATCAACACCTTCAGGTGCAAATTCGGGGTCCCCGATACCAAGAATGATGTTCGTGTTCGCGAAAACCGTCTCGTACGCGGAGTCAGGTACCCCCATGAGATCGCACACGATCTTGAGTGGGAGAGCGGCAGCTACGTCGGTAACGAAATCACACTCACCTCTCTCTCCGATTTCATTAACGATGGTGGCCGCCACGTTTTGAACCGAATCTTCCAATGCGTCAAGCATCCGAGGGGTGAACCCCTTCGAGATGATCCGACGCAGACGCGCATGGCGCGGATCATCCATAGCAATCATTGAACTGAAAAATTCAAGAAACTCTGGAGGTGTGTCGGTGATGGTTATTCCTTGAGCGGAGCTGTAAATCTGTGGGTTTCGTGACACCGTTGCGATGTCTTCGTGGCGTGTAACGCACCAATATCCCGGTCCCGCCTGAAGATAAGGATTCTCAGGAAGCGGCTCCTCGAACCAATCCAGTGGAGCCTCGGCATGGAGCCTGGCAATTGCTAGATCGCACTCAGCTGCGGGTTGCAGCCAGAACAACGGGTCCATCAGATTGGAGTGAGTCGTATTCCAGTTCCGCATGCTGCGACGCTAACACTGCCGCTTCTGCAAACATGAACCCGTGAGCATCACCAAACCAACCCCTGCCGAAATCGTCGACCGTTATACCGAAGAGCTTTATCATCGCCGCAACCTTGACGCGCTGGATGACTTGATGACTGACCCCATGGTTCGTCACGAGCCTGATGGGACTCGAGTGGCGCTCACTCTCGAGGAGGCAAAGGTTCGCGTTGCATCATTTCATGAACAATTTCGGTCGATGCGATTCACCAACCGGAAAGTCGTTCAGGATAAGGAGTCAGTGGCGACCGCTTACGAGGCCGACTTGGTTGACCACGATGGAGATGTCGTAACTATTTGCGGGATAGAGATATTCACAGTTCGCGACGGACGTATTACAGAAGTTTGGAATCCTCCGGCGGGTGATGGACCGTGGGGATGACGCCACCTAATTACGTCGTCCATGGGGCAGGTGGCATCGGGTGCGTTGTCGCTGGGCGGTTGGCAGATACAGGGCGCAAGGTCCAGCTAGTGGCACGAGGACCTCACCTCCAAGCCCTCCAATCTGACGGATTAACCGTGACACACAACACTGAGGGGCACTGGTTTCTTCCGGCTTCGTCAACCGCCCATGATCTTGATGTGGACGACCAAACCATCGTTCTTCTTGCTATGAAGACTGACGACACATTCGCAGCGGTTGAAGAGCATTCGTCGCTATACAAAGAACTGCCGCTGGTTTGTCTTCAAAATGGGGTGACAAATGAGGAATGGCTGTCCCAAGAGGGGTACCGGACTTATGGATGCACGGTGATGGTGGGAGCCGGAATCCTTGAGCCGGGAAAGGTTCGACATTCGGGCGGTCGTCTGTTGGAAGTTGGATGTTGGCCAACCGGGAGCGACTCAACCTGCCATAAATTGGCATCTGACCTAACCGAGGCGGGCATGAAAGTTGTAGTTGACGAACGTGTCGTTGACGGCAAGTGGGGGAAGCTCGCTCGAAACTTGGCAAATGCGTACTTGGCATTGGTGAACCTGTCGGTTCAAGAAGCGTCCTGTGATCCGTTGGACCGGCAGTTCATCAGTGATGTTAATGAAGAAGCCGCGGATGTTTTCGACGCGGCCGACATTTCAGCTCGAACTATCGGAAAGAAAAATCTGCGACAACAAATCGCTCGCCTCCGTGAACCAGGCGAATGGCCAGCTAAACCGCCGGTAACAGATTCGACAAGGTCGTACCCGAGTACCTGGCAAGACCTCGCGTCTCAGCGGGGACAGGTCGAAGTGGATCACTTCAATGGTGTCGTTGTTCGGCTAGGAGAGACATACGGTATCCCCACGCCTCTCAATCGGATACTGCGAGATCGTTGTATTTCCGCTGCGCACCATCGGACCATGCCGGGATCTGAAACGACCGAGTCGCTTCGGTCGGCGGCTTCCTAGAGTGCCCGGAGTGGGATTCGAACCCACACGCTCCGCTAGGAACGGAGGGTTTTAAGCCCTCTGCGTCTGCCATTCCGCCATCCGGGCTGATGAACTAGGCGTTGCTAAGCCTAGAGGCCCAAGATTCGTTACGACGTCCTTCTAAGCGGCTGCAGTCCTATCTGCGTGACTTGAACGGTGGATTAACGCAGTTGGTCTACGAGTCGATGTGGAGTGGGACTTCTGCTCCACACGAATTGCGGCATCCCATAACACGTTTCGGACATCTCCTGCTTCTCTTTGGGTCAGCCGGTTGCAAACAATCACGCCTTCAACAAGATCTGCAATAACCGCGCCAAACGGTCGATCTTTGACGCGCACAGCGACGATCGATCCAGAAGTATGGCGACGCAACGTTCGGTCTAAACGACCATCGTGGGGTGGGCTGCGGAAGCTAGGAACGTTTAGTCCTAAGCATTTACCGGCGTCGGTTATCGCTCTTGCAAACACCGAGAAACGGACCGAAGGGGCACTCTCGATGCCGGAAACCTTCGTCGGGACATTTTCTTGGATTGGACTGATGCCTGTGGGCGTATTTCTCCTTTTATTAATTTCGTTATTCATTGACTCAAGCTTCCACTAGGGGTCAGACAACTAAATGAGCAAGTTGACGTCGATAACGCCGCAACGACAGGCGTGCGCCGCGGCTGGTTGATTCCAATATGTTTGATGGTGACCACTGTTGGGCGTCGAGGGCTACCGTGGCGTCTGTGGAATGGAGTGGCGATTTGGAGGCTAGGGGTCATGCCTCGGACGCATCGCTGACTCCCGCTCAGTTAGCGACTCTCGAATTAATTCGGCTGCCGAATGAAGACCGCATCACTCACCCCTCAACTTTGAGAGCCCAAATTGAGCTCGAACTCGAAAAAGAGACCGTCGATCTTGTCGAGCTCCTCGAGGAACCACTGTGGGTGTCAAAACGCCAACTTCACGCGGTGAACAGTTGCGAAGCCCTGTACGAGGCCCAAGAGGAAGAGCCGTTCGAATGGCGTATTCCGATGACAAGGGGCCAAATTTTCCATAAGTGCGTAGAACTATCGATACACCTTTCGCCCAAACGCACCGCATCCGAGTTAGTCGACGAGGCATTACAAAGCATCATGAGTCGCGGCGATGGATTAGCAGAATTCCTTCTCGGCTTAAGTGACGTGGACCGCGCAGAAATACGAAGCGAGGTGACCGCTCTCCTTCAAACTTTTTTCGACACGTTCCCTCCACTAAAACGAGGTTGGCAGCCAACCACCGAGCCGTCCCGGAAAGTATCCCTTCATCGGGGAATGATCGTGCTTCAAGGAAGATTCGATCTAACAGTCGGGCGACCTGAGGAGCTAACAGCCGGGCGCGTCGTTATCGAACTCAAAACGGGGCGTTCTGTGCCACACCACCTTGACGACCTTCGTTTCTACGCATTATTAGAAACTCTCGTCGTTGGGGTTCCACCTGCATTGCTGGCAAGTTTTTACGTTGACGCCGGACGGGTTCAAGTTGAAACAGTAGATGAAGATCTAATACGCGCTGCGATACGTCGTACAACTCAAAGTATTCAACGGTTGATCGAGCTTCGACTTGGTCAAACCCAGGCAGCGAGAAGACCGAGTGGCGCTTGTAAATGGTGCCCCGTCGCTGGGAGTTGTGGTCCCGGCCAATCTTGGCTTGAGGAAACGGAAACGCGCGGGGCCTGGTAGCCACGCGTGTGCGTTGTCAGGTGGAGGCGCTGACGGTTATATCAGAAACGAATTGCCATAGTTCTTCTCGTCGTTCCTCCCACTCCTCAGCAGTAATTCCGAAACGCATGTGGTCTTCCCAGACGCCAGCGATTCTCAGATAGCCCTCGGCTAAACCTTCGTAACGCACGCCCAACTTTTCAACTACTCGACGGCTCGCGCTGTTACGGGGAATGATCGATATTTGAAGACGGTGTAAACCGGCGCGGTCGAAAGCGTGACCAAAAACAGCAACAAGCGCCTCCGGGACGAAGCCGTGACCCGCCCAACGTTCATCTACCCAGTACCCGATATGTCCACTTTGGAACGCACCTCGAGCCACGTTATTGACGTTAATTTCTCCACAAAAGTGGCCTCTGTGCCACATGGACCACGCGAAACCCGTGCCTAACTGTCGTTCACGTTCCCGGGCACTACAACGGGATGAAAAGGCTGCGGGGTCCTGAGTCGGATCTGCAGCGCCATCGACTGACGCTGGCTCCCATTGAGTCAACCAAGATGCGCAACGTCGCCGGACCTCACTCCATTGCGCGAAATCGTGCGGGCGTAGACCCCGCAAAAGTAGGCGCTGGGTGTGTAGGTCAGTCACCAACCGAACACTAGCGTGCAGCGGCTACCCCTATTGGTGTCGGAGAAGCTCCGTCGCAATTCCGTCGAGAAGGTCGCGTTCGCGAACAACGCAACTGTCAAGATCCCAGTGCCGCATGACTGCCACAAGAATGCAACAGCCGGCCACAATGACATCGGCTCGGGCAGGGTCAAGCCCAGGGTTGTGTCGTCGATCTCCAAGACCTTCTGTTGCGAGGGTCCGAAATACATCCTCCGCTGCTTTTCGTCGCAGAACGAAACCGTCGATCACTTTCGGGTCGTATGGTTCGAGACCGATTTCGACTGCCGCGATGGTAGTGATCGTCCCGGCAACGCCTACGAGAGTCGCTGGTTTCTTCATCAACGGATGATCTCGATCGACATCATCTAAATGTAAGCGCGCAACCTGGATAGCTCCGCTCAACTCCTCAGGCCTGGGCGGGTCACTCACCAGAAACTGCTCCGAATAGCGCACAGAACCCATATTCACCGATTGGTACGACTCCGGGGAGATGTGCCCAAATGAAAATTCGGTTGAACCTCCACCTATATCGAGAACGAGAAATGGCCCATCACATGGGTCTAAGTCTGCGGTAGCGCCCAAGAAGCCGTAGCGCGCTTCCTGCTCTCCGGTGAGTAGTTCGAGTTGGTAACCAAGCATGGCGGAGGCGGGGCCGAAGAACTGGTCCCGGTTATTTGCGTCGCGTGCCGCACTGGTAGCTACGGCTCGAACGTTTTGAACGTCGTGGGCGTCAATGACATCAGTGAATTCACTCAACACCTCTAGAACCCTTCCGATACCAGCTTCACTGAGTTCTCCTGATTGATGTAACCCGCGACCGAGTCCTGTTACGCGATGCATACGAATATCAAGGGATTGGCCATTAGTAATCAACAACCGTGTGGTGTTGGTGCCAAAGTCCAGTACCGCAACTGGTTTGATCTCAAGCACGGTTATCCGCTTCTAGTTGCTGGACAACCCAAGCACCAACAGGGTCACCATCCACCGCTAGATGATGGGCAAGATGCGCATGCAAACACTTAACTCCGGTCCGCGTCCCTCCAACACCCCCAGCCGGTCGGGGTCCAACGTGACCTTCGGGAATCTGCGCGTCACGTTCGGTGGCGTACCGCTGATGAGTCGCGGCAAGTTCACTTGCATCTACAGCTTTCTCCGCAGCCCGTACTCCCCCTCCCCCTTCTAAACGAGCTACCCAGAGCGACAAATCACGGCCTACCAGCCAATAGCGGGTGGGCATGGGACGCCCATTATTCATGACCGGCCCGTTGCGAATAACAACAGGGCCTCCTCCGCTATCAATCACCACAACTTCGAAATCGACCTCAGGGTTTCTACCGAGTAACGCCGCTACTCGGCTCACCTCGTCTGCCGATGGGAGTCCTGTGGGGGATACTCTCACGGCATCGATAATCACGGTTGGTCTCTTCCGGTAGTTACCGCTTACGGCGCCGAAGAAGTATTAACAGCAAGGCAACGATCGCAAGGGGACCGAACCGCCTTAACAGGGGTGCGCCGGCGGTGTCCAACAAATCGACAGGCTCGGGTTCGGGCATATCTATTTTCCGAGGCCCCGAATTTTCTTGCGCCGAAGTGCCGTCTTGGGAATCAGCGTCTTGGTCGGGCAGTATCTCGGAATCTTCGTTGCCAACAGCAGCAGTAGCTGCAGATTCCAGAAGCTTCTGCTCGAGGCTTTCGACGAACTGACCAATCAATTTTTCTGATACGTCGGCCATTACTCCGCGGCCAAATTGGGCAACTTTGCCAGTCACTTTCAACTCGGTGGTAATCACGATGTGGGTTTCATCACCGTCGGCGGTCATTTCGGCAGTCACTTCCGCGGCAGCGTTACCCGCTCCACGACTGTCGCGTCCACTTGCATCGAGCACAACTCGGTGCAGGCTTTCATCTTTCTCTTTGAACTTGGCGACGCCGTTATATTGGGCCGTGATTGGGCCAACTTTGATCTTTACCTGGCCCTTGAATTCCTCGCCATCGATCTCTGTGAGTTTTGCTCCTGGCATGCACGGGGCGATGTATTCGAGATCAGTCAGAGTTGCCCATGCCTGCTCGATAGGAACGCCGACTCGGAATTCGTTTTTCAACTCCATCGTCGGAGATCCTCCACAGTATCTATGTCGTCGGGCGAGCCTTCGCAGGCTACCCGCTCAACCAGTTCTGGCCTCGTACGCAACAAAACACGCGCTCCTTCGTCCCCAGAATCGGGCAGTAGCGGCCAAACTGAACTACCCAAACGCACAGGATTCCCGACGCGCCCGTCATAAGTGGCGACAGCGATCGGCGAATTACTAGCAGCAACTGCTTGCCACGCCGTACTCAATACTCCGGGTTGGTCTCCCAAGCCGACGATAAGCGCGTCGAAACCACCCTTGTGGGCCCAAGATATTGCTACTCCCAGCGAAGTGGCTATTCCGTGTTCGTACTCAGGATTCTCAAGGACTACCAACTCAGGCCAGTCCGCCAAGACTGCCTTTAGGGGCGCTGAACCAGTGACCACCAATAAATCCGTCAACCCTGAATTCACCATCGAACGTGCAGCGCGTGTCACTACCGCTTCGCCACCTAACTGGGCGAGCAGCTTGTGGCTAGGACCGGTGTATCGCGAACCGACCCCAGCTGCGAGTAGAACACCTGCAACTTTCACAATTTCAGTATGACCTCGGCAGACCAAGCACTTTGTTTGACACGTAGTTCATAACCATCTCCTGGCTGACCGGCGCGATCTTCATCAGACGGCTCTCTCGCCAATAGCGTTCGACGTCGTACTCTTTGGCATATCCAAAACCGCCGTGGGTTTGCATAGCTCTGTCAGCACACTCAAATGCTGCTTCGGACGCTAAATACTTGGCTAGGTTTGCCTGTTCTCCGCAGTCGAGTCCCTGGTCGTAACGCCATGACGCATCGCGAACAACTAGTTCCACCGCATGGAGTCGAGCATGGCTATCAGCCAAAGGGAACGCCAAACCCTGATTTTGACCAATCGGGCGGCCGAAGATGACTCGACTATTTGCGTACGCGACGGCTTTCTTGAGGGCTGCTCGTCCAATTCCGAGCGCTTCAGCTGAAATAAGAATCCGCTCAGGGTTTAGCCCATCCAAAATGTATCTAAAACCCTCGCCTTCCTCCCCCACCCGACGGCTCACCGGAACCCGCAGACCGTCGTAACGAACTTCACATGAGACGACTGCGTTGCGTCCGACCTTAGGAATCGGAGTTATGTCGACCGCCGGGTCCTGCAGGTCAACCAACAGCAGGGTCATGCCTTGGGTCGGTCCGTCGCACAACTCTTTAGGCGTAGTTCTGACAAGCAAAAGGCAAACATCGCAGTAGGGGGCTTTCGTGGTCCACACCTTGGCGCCAGTAACCACGTACTCGTCTCCATCGCGTTCAGCTCGGGTGCGGATCGAGGTCGTGTCGGTGCCTGCGTCAGGTTCCGTGACACCAAAAGCAGCATGAAGTGAACCATCTGCGACCTTGGGTAAAATCTCGTTGACTAGCTCAGGCGAACCATATTTACGTACCGGTTCCATTCCGAAAATCGAGAGATGAATCGCCGAACAACCATTCATCGCGGCACCGCTTGCGGCTACTTCTTCTAAAACAATCGACGCTTCAGTAATTCCTTGGCCTCCACCTCCATATTCCTCAGGAATGGCTATACCCACCCATCCTCCATCGGCCATGGCCTGATAGAAGTCCCATGGGAACTCGTGCTGTTCGTCTTTTTCCCGCCAATACTTGTCGGGAAATTGAACACAAACCCGACGTACGCCGTCGCGGATGGCTTCGTGGTCTTCAAAAGGAGAAAAGTCCATGAAGGGAAAGGTAGTAGGCAGTTCGCCACTTGGCTCAGTGAATCGAACCTTGCCCTTCGCTAAGGCTGGGTGCGTTTCGGCCTGTTCGTATGGCAATAATCTCAGCAACAATGGAAACAGCTGTCTCTTCGGGTGTTCGACCACCGATATCGAGACCAATGGGTGACCTAACGCGTTCGAGCTCTTCGAGTGTTACCCCCTCCTCAATCAGTCGCTTAATCCGTTTCTCATGAGTTTGGCGAGAACCCATTGCCCCCAGGTATCCGACACGAGTCGGCAAGGCTCCAACGATCGCCGGCACGTCAAACTTCGCGTCATGAGTGAGAACGCACACCGCGTCTCGAGGACCGAGATCGCTTCCAATTTGTTTAAGTAATCGGTCAGGCCAGTCGACCACAACTTCATCTGCCATCGGAAACCGCCGCCGAGTGGCAAACACTTCTCGCGCATCGCAGACCGTCACCCTGAAGCCCAGAAGTTTGCCTTGACTCGCGAGTGATCGTGTGAAGTCGACAGCACCAAAAATCACCATGTGAGGCCGCCGGGCGTGACACTCGATGAAAACGCTCAAGTCGTGTTGTCGAGCTTCGCCCTGGGGGCCGTAGTGGCGAACTTCGCTCGTGCCTGCATCAAGCATCGCTATTGCGTCTCGGCCAACTACCCGATCCAATTGTTTGCTTCCCAGGCCGCCTAAAGTCGACCCAGATTCCTCAACGAGAAGTTTGGCTCCGACGTCTGGTCCTTCGATCAGCGTCGCGAGTGCAACAGGCACCTCTGACCGAAGCAGATCTCGAAACCGTTCGTAGATCGACGTCACCAATCCAATTCCTCGATAAAAAGATGGATCGTACCGCCACAAGTCAGCCCGACTGCGAATGCATCATCGTCGCTATAACCGAACGAAGTAATGCCAGCTGTACGACGTCCTTCTAACAGCTCAAGAGCTTCGCCAACGACCGCTCCCTCTACGCAGCCACCCGACACCGAACCAGCAACTTCGCCGAGGCTGTTGACGGCCATCGCTGCCCCTGGATCGCGAGGACCGCTGCCTTCAATGTCAACAACGCGGGCAATTGCAACCTTTTGATCAGCTGCACGCCACCTTTCGATGTCGTCGAAGATCTCATGCATAGCTGAATGCTCCCATGTTTAGGCTGAAACCACCGCAGCCAGGCGTTCAAGCGACTCAAAAGAGTGGCCTTCAATAAAATCATCTGCGTAAGGAAGGGCAGCAGCCATACCCCGGGCCAGCGGCGCGTATCCCGGGGTGTGTTTTAGGGGGTTAACCCAAACCTGCCGGTAAGTCACTCTGTGTAAACGCTCCATCTGCTCAGCTAAGACCTCGGGCTCTCCCCGGTCCCAACCATCAGAAAGGAGCACGACTATCGCTCCACGGGCCATACCTCTCAGCCCCCAGGAGTCATTGAATTCTCGTAAAGTTGCGCCTAAGCGGGTACCTCCGGACCAGTCAGCCACAGCTATGGAAGCAGCTCTGAGCGCAGCGTCCGGATCTCGAGAGGACAACTCGCGTGTGATTCGCGTCAATCGAGTGCCAATAGCGAAAGCTTCTACGCGCGTTCTACCCACAACTGTCGCATGTGCGAAACGGACCAGGGCTCGCGCATAGGGCTCCATTGACCCCGAAACATCCAGCAACAGAACTAGACGACGAGGCCGGCGATCCATTTCGAGAAACTGCCGATGGATTGGTTCTCCGCCCGTTACAAGAGCGCGGCGAACCGTGCGACGTAAGTCAGGAAGACGGGTCTGATGTTTAGAAGAGACCTTTCTCCGAGAACGCCGAGTCGTCGACGTAAACCGAAGGTCCGCCATTAGGCGCTGAAGTTCGCGCAGTTCGCTGTCGCTGCACTCGGCAAAGTCCTTTTGTCGAAGGGTCTCTAAGGCGCTGTACCTGACTCTCAGAGTTGGTCCCGTCTCGTGTGCATCGAGATCAGACTGATCCGCTTCTTCATCACCAGTGTCTGTAGCAAGCGTTACCGATATCGGGGGCAACTCAACCGCAATACCCGACGCGCTTTTTCCCTCCCAAAACACAGCGAAGGCTCGGTCAAAGGCAACTAAATCTTGTGGTTCAGAAACGAGGGTTGACCTACCCGCCCAATAGACATCTTCTCGAGATCGGAGGCCCAGCAATCCCAGAGCTTCAACAAATGACATCACCCTGCTGACTGGAACCTCGAACCCAACTCCTCGAAGAAGCCGACCAAAGGCTGCCGCGATTTGCGCTGGATCATTGATCCGGTCGGCTGTCAGAACCTCAGCCATTGGTTACGGCAGCCATAATCATTTCAAGCCCTTGGGTAGTGACACGCTCCTGGTCCTCCCGATATTTGAGTACAGCGCCAAGCGTCGCTGCGATCGTCTGTTCGTCAAGGCAGGTCTCTCCTAATTTTCCTAACGCCGTCGCCCAATCAATTGTTTCAGCAACGCCGGGCGGCTTGTACAAACCCATACCCCGCATAGCTTCGACCGCGCCCGCAACTTCGCGGGCCAACCTGCGGTCTACGTCGGGGGCCTTAAGTCGGATTATTTCGACTTCGCGTTCAAGGCTCGGGTGATTCACCCAGTGATACAAACACCGTCGCTTCAGAGCGTCGTGTACATCTCTGGTTCGATTCGAAGTAATCACAACTAACGGAGGCTTTTCGCCACCGAAGGTTCCCAATTCGGGGATCGTGACGGTATTGTCCGATAGAACTTCCAGAAGGAAGGCTTCGAATTCGTCGTCGGCTCGATCGACTTCATCGATTAACAAAACCGGGCGTTCGGAATCAGAATGGTCGATAGCCCGAAGTAATGGCCGGCGGATTAAAAAGCGCTCCGAATAGAGCTCGTCTTCGACGACTCCACTGTCGTTGTCAGTTCGGCCTGCCGCTTCAGCGGTCCGAAGATGCAACAATTGGCGCGTGTAATCCCACTCGTAAAGGGCCTGTGCCGAATCGATACCCTCGTAGCACTGAAGCCGAATGAGTTCACCACCAGTCCAAGCTGCTAATACCTTGGCAAGTTCGGTTTTTCCAACACCAGCGTCACCTTCAAGAAAAAGAGGACGTTGCATACTCATTGACAGATAGACGACAGTGGCGAGGCCTTCATCCATCAAGTAGCCATGATTACTCAAGGCAGCACTAACTTCGGTGGGGGAATTGGGGACATTGAACATGCCCTATAAAGAATACGACCTCGGACCTATTTAGCCCTCACTGGACGTCAATTCGGCACGACACCCTCGGTAGCCGATATCTTGCCGCGAGACGTTAGAAGGGATTTAGAGATGGATCTGGGTATCAGTGGACGGACGGCCGCGATTGCTGCGGGATCTGCAGGGCTGGGGCTTGGTGCAGCCAAGGCTCTTGCCGCCGATGGAGTTCGAGTCGCTATCTGCGGACGCGATTCTGCGAAGCTGGCCGCGGCTGCGGCAACTATCGATGGTGACGTAATCACCTTGGAAGCAGATTTGTCGATGCCGGACTCAGGTCGCAAGTTCGTTGAAAACGCCACTGTCGCGTTGGGTCACTTAGACATACTCGTTACCAATGCAGGCGGTCCCCCTCCGGGCACATTCGCAGACACCGATCTTGACGCCTATCAAACGGCTTTCGACATGAATTGCAGATCCATGATCGAAATGTGTCGCACTGCCATACCTGCTATGCGAGAGCGTGGCTGGGGACGGGTATGTGCCATCACTAGCGTCGGCGTCAAACAACCAATCGGGTACCTGATGGCTAGTTCTGTAGCCCGAGCGGGGTTGACCAGCTTTCTCAAAATTACTGCCAGAGAAGTCGCAGCCGACGGAGTAACAGTTAATTCTGCTCAGCCGGGAACTCACTGGACAGACAGGGTCGCAAAGATTGTGCCAGATAGAGAAACGGCAGCCGCCTCCGTGCCTGCGCGAATTACCGGTGATCCCGATGACTTCGGCGCCGCAGTGGCGTTTCTGTGTTCAGAGCAGGCGAAATTTATTACTGGGACAGGGCTGCTCATCGACGGCGGCCAAGCCGCTGGGCTCCTGGACTGACCAGTTCTTGGTCGTAGGAGGACCAGTCCTACACAACAACAAAAAATTGTCTGTTGCGCTAGCGCGATTTCGTCAAGAAATTCCCGCGGCTTCCAACGCCCTTCGGGTGAGGACTCGGGCCAGATGCGCGCGATACTCCGGCGACGCGTTCAGATCTGTGGGGGCATCAGTTCCTTCCGCGGCCTGCTCGGCAGCTTCCGCAGAGGAAGCCCCTCCAGCTAACGCCGCCTCCACCGCTGCAGCGCGCAGCGGAGTTGAACCCATGTTGACTAAAGAAACCTGAGTTGTGCCCTGCACCTGGACTGCAGCGACCCCTACGATCGCCCAATCCTGTGCGCGTCGATTGAACTTTTGATAATTCCACGAAGCGCCGGGAGTCTTTGGCAGTCTGATTTCGGTGAGCATCTCATCATCTGAAAGAGCGGACTCAAAGTACCCAGTAAAGAAATCTGAGACTTGGACCTCGCGCTCACCATTGGGTCCCTGAGCAATTAGGGAACCACCTAAAGCCAATACGGCCGCAGGAAGATCAGATGCCGGATCTGAGTGCGCCAACGAACCGCCTATGGTTCCTCGATGCCTGACCTGCGGATCGCCAACCTTGCTCGCTACATGGGCAAGAATTGGACACTCCGCTATCAGAAGTTCACTCATCTCAAGGCTTCGGTGCGTTGCCAGCGCTCCGATCGCAATATGGTCATCTCGGTCGTCGATATAACTGAGGTCCCCGACGCGACCTATATCCACCAGCACGGTTGGAACAGCAAGTCGGAGCTTCATCATGGGAAGAAGAGAGTGGCCTCCTGCAAGAAACTTCGCTTCATCGCCGTATTCAGCGATTAGAGCGACAGCCTCTTCAGATGAGCCGGCTCTCTTGTAGTCAAAGGCAGCTGGAATCATTCGACGAGCCTTTCAACTTACGTCTTGGCCGCTACAGGCCAAGACTGCTTTAACAATATTGTGATACCCGGTGCATCGACACAGGTTGCCTTCTAGTCCCTCACGCACTTCGGCTTCGGTGGGAGCAGAGTTTTCTTCGAGAAGCGAACAAGCCGCCATGACCATGCCAGGCGTGCAGTATCCACACTGCAAGCCGTGATGCTCGCGAAAGCTCTCCTGCATAGGATGAAGCTGATCAGCAGAGGGAGCGAGACCTTCAATGGTCGTCACTTCCTGTCCGTCAGCCTGCACTGCAAGCATTGTGCAAGCCTTCACTGATTCACCGTTGAGGTGAACGGTGCAAGCTCCGCAAGAAGAGGTGTCACAACCCACGTTCGTGCCGGTAAGCCCAAGTTCTTCGCGCAGGTAATAGACGAGCAATGAGCGCGGTTCCACGTCGGTCACGCGTGTGGCGTTATTAACCGTGACGCTGATCTCCACAACGATCCCCTTCCTCCAACAATCGGGCGGCCTTCAAGCCGGTCTCAATCATGCCCCATCAGAGGCACTGTTGCTGCACCGAAAGGGTTACTTATTACTTAAACTGGAAATCAATCCGGAATTTAAGTCGGCGCAAGACCAAGTCCACGTGTGCAGCCGTCCCTCAGTTTCACCGCAGTAAAACTAAATTCTCGTTGATTTGCATAGCTATAAGCACCTAATTCAAACCTAAATTAGGTAAGTTGCTGAGAATGCCGAAGGTAGACGAACAAAACCAACAAACGGCTAGTACGAAGAGCCAAATATTAGAAAACGCGCGTCAATTGTTCGCCCTACATGGGTACGACGGGACTTCCATCCGTCAATTGACCTCCAGCCTAAACATCACACCAGCTGCCCTCTACTACCACTTCACGTCGAAGAATGACGTTCTTGAGGGGCTGGCCGCGACATTGCATGACGCTGGCGATGCTTTCCTCAAGCGCATCAGTAATTTTGATCAGAGCGACCAATACATGCGCGAAGCGCTCAATCAGTATTACGAACTACTTGCCGACGATATTCATGTGTTTCGTTTGGTGTACAACGACGCAGCGATCCAGCACAGCCCTATCGGACAAAGGTTGCGAGCACAGGCTCGGGAGTTCTACACCTATCTTGTTGGGCAAGATCCGTCGGTGGAAGATCGCATGCGCGCTGCGGGTGCTGTCGGCGTCATCCGCCTCTCGCTAGAACAACGAGGCATGGAACCCCAGAAATATAGAGACGTCATCGTTGAGCGCGCCTTTCGCGTGATGACCGACAATTAATAACGCAGCACCCCCCCCGAATTCGAACGTTAAGAATCTCCTGCGACCAGACGACTAACTCCGGGTAAATGCCAACCCGGCGGCAAGTTGATTATGTTCGGAGGGACAACAACGCGAAATATTTCGTCGCCGGGCGTCACAAGCGACATCTGCTCACGGGCCTGACGTTCCACAACTTTTTGATCTCGCGCACGCTCTAGCTGCGATGTGAGTTCTTCACGTCGGTCTTGAAGTTCGATATACACCTGCTTCTTACGGTCAATACTTTTGCCCTGATCACGGAATTGATGAAGGGGAAGAAGCGATGCAGCGGCCAGCGCTACCACGGCCAACAACACTAGGGAAATAGCCGTTCTACGCCTCAGTCGGCCCAAGCGAAACCTGGCACCTCTGAGAACAGAGCGCTGCGTAGGCGCCAACTCCGAAGTCGGCGTGACGGTACGCGGATCGTTAGTCGCTGCGGAGTCTGGACGCCTAGTCCAGCGCCAACGCCGCACGGCCCCTAAAGGCCGCAGCCTCAGCTAAATCCTCTTCGATGCGCAACAGTT
>Ga0206678_10000538_pt1 | contig 24456 bp, 26 predicted proteins | sample M180m12015metaG_FD_155453 | JGI IMG/M metagenome (GOLD analysis project Ga0206678, IMG submission 155453) | Ammonia-oxidizing marine archaeal communities from Monterey Bay, California, United States - M1 80m 12015 | ecosystem: Environmental > Aquatic > Marine > Intertidal zone | place: USA... | reverse complement strand
CCATTGCCAGCGTCGATGAATGGATAACCCGAATTGTTGAACACATCACCTAAGTGAACTGCATTAGAACCTCGGAAAATCACCGCTGTATCCCCTGTCGTATGGGCAGGGCCAAAGTGCATCAGTTCAATAGTCTGGCCATTTAGGTGGAACTGCATATCGTCATCAAATGTTATGTCTGGCCAAGCACTCTCGGGGTATGCTTCCTGCTCGTACGCCGTCACCACCAAATTGATCACATGATCAGTTTTCATCATTTCACGGGAATTTTCATGGGCGATCAGCCAAGTGCCTGCTGGACCGAGTGCCACATTGCCTTCTGCGTGATCGAAGTGCCAGTGCGTGGTTACAGCGAAGTCGATATCATCCCCCCCAGTTCCCCTATCGCCTTTCTGATTCGCGGCATTACAACAGGGAACTGATCGTCGACAATGAACACACCATCTTCACCAATATTAACCCCAATATTGCCACCCAGGCCAAATAACACATAAAGATCATCGGTAACTTTTTGGGTTTCGATATCCATATTGACGTCCCATTCAAACTCCATCATGAGCGCATCAAGGTCCCGGGTTTTCGGCAAGGGAGCACCATCATGCGCAACGACACCGAGCGAGAAAAACAGTGACAAAAACGCAACCGGTAAAATATTCAATGGATTTTTCATACGGTTTCTCCTGACCATTTTTTGTTATTGAATAGCTTCATATAAATAGGGCAAAGAAATATCCATACGATAATCAATCGTCGAATGATTATCCGGAAATTCTTCATACCGATGGTCGATGCCCAATTGCTCGAGCTTTCTCGTAAATTGCCTTGCACCATATACCAGGTTGTACTGGTCCTTTGAGCCACAATCTATAAATAACCCTTTCAGGCTTTTCAGGTGCTGTTGAGCCTGCAAGTGATCAATCATCCGGACAGGATCCCATGCTAGCCAATTAACCCAGCGCTCCTCAATCATTTCACAAGTATCGGTCGTCACGGGCAGTCGAACGCCATAAGGCGAGTCAGGATCTGGATCATAACTGGCAGCCATGGCAAGCATCATCAGGTGATGAAACTCTGAGCCGTGTACCTTCTTGGCACTGTGAATTTTTTCAATGTAGGCGCGAATGTTATGGCCATAGTTTGACAGTGCGCGAAGCACCCCGGGGAAATCACCCCTGTAACACAGCTCAAAGTCCATGTCTCCGGAATGACAGGCGATCCCCGCCCAGGTGTCTGCACGACGCAGTCCATGAACCAATGATCCATAACCACCCGAGGATTTCCCGAAGATAGCCCGATGGTCACGGCCTTGCCTGATTCTAAAACGGCTCTCTAGCACCGGTACCATTTCGTCACACAGGAAGTCCTCCCAGTTACCCATTGCTGCTGAGTTAATGTACTGATTGCCGCCAAGGGTTGTAAAACAGTCGGGGAAAGCCACGATAACCGGGCCCATCGCACCACTGGCAATCAGCCTGTCCACTTGTTGTGGGACGTTTTCCTGAAATGCTTTCCATCCGACATGCCCAAAACCGCTACCAGTGAACCCGACAATATCGACCATCAGGGGGTAGTCGTCCGTCGTTTGGTCATAACCTTCCGGCAGATATACCGCGACGCTACGGTCTGTTGGGTCTCCCAACAGGTTGTTCTTGAGCGCTTCAGAATGCACCTCAATAACCTCAATTCTGCCCCTGGGTCTGGCAAAGGGATGCGTTGGCAATTGTTACTCCTTAATCGAATCGTTGGTGTAGTGCATCGTGTACATCGGCAACCTGATCAACAAGCTCTTCTACGGACCGGGCGCCAGCCTGAAAGATAGCGGTCATGTTGATGGCCATCCACTCAAAACCAAAGCCCTGAATTCGTTCTGCTGCGGCGAAGATCCTTTCCTTGTCTGCATAAAAACCCTTACCCGCATCGTCACGTGGCGGAGTGTCCAGCATCATCTGAAATCCAATGCTACTGGCGTCCCGACCGGCTGCTGCTGCATATTCCAGAATCTTCGATTTTGACGCAACAACCTGTTCATCACGCATCTGAGAGATCGCCAGCCAGCCATCACCCAGTTCACCAGTCCTTTTCATCGCGGCCTCTGCAGACCCGCCAATCCAGATGGGTAAAGCCCCACCCTGGGGCGGTTTCGGTTCCATCGCAATAGCCTCAAACTGGTAGAAATCACTGCTCGCAGTAACACTTTCTTCAGACCAGTATTGTCGAAGCAAATTGATCGCTTCATCCATACGTCGACCGCGATTTCCGAACTTCTCCCCAAGGGCTTCGTATTCCGATTCCTGCCAGCCAACGCCCACACCTAGCCTGACCCGGCCACCTGACAGTGTGTCCAACGTGCTGACCTGTTTTGCCGTTAGAGTAGGATTGCGCTGAGGCAACACCAGAACCTCGGTACCAAGACCAATACGATCAGTTGCCGCGGCAATAAACGACAACATAACAATTGCTTCCATTATCGGCATCTGCGGCGGGTACATGGGCGCTGCACGTGTGTCAGTGGGATGACCCATCACCACATGGTCAAACATATCCAGTTGATCAACGCCTATTTGCTCAACTGCCTGAGCCAACTTGATGATGCCCTCTGGGCCCCATCTGTAGCTCACCGAGGGAAACTCTACCGACAACTTCATTTGATCATTCCAGCCTGACTTAATCCTGTAGCATACCAAACTCCCGATTTGATGATATTGTGGCTTTCCATTCTCATAAAAACCTCCCAAAAAGGACATTATTATGCTGAGCCTATCCATCCCCGAACACGTAGAACCCATCCGCCAAAAAGTCCTGAACTTTATTGAACAAGAGGTTTATCCGGTCGAAGCAGAACTCCTTGCGGACAAGGTCAGCAGTCGACGGGGGGACCTCATGAAAGGCCTCATGCAAAAAGCCAAAGACGAGGGCTTATGGGCTCTGGGTCACCCCGAAGAAATCGGCGGTGGCGGCTTGCCCTTCATGGACTACGTTTTTGTCAATGAGGTCGTCGGTCGTTCAGAAATCGCCACCGTTGCCCTTGGCACGCATTCGCTGCAGGACTCGATCATGTTGCACCGCTACGCTAACGATAAGTGGCGCAACAAATACCTGGAGCCCCTGGTTGCGGGTGAAGTGTTTCCAAGTTTTGGCATGACCGAGCCCGCCGTTGCAAGTTCCGACCCAACCCAACTTCAGACCAGCGCAGAACTTGAGGGCGATGAATGGGTGATCAATGGCCGCAAATGGTTCACCTCTGGGGCGGGCAACGCTGCCTATACTACCGCGATGGTTCGAACCGAATTTGACGCCCCTGACCACTCTGCTTTTTCGATGTTAGTGGTGCCCACCGACACGGCGGGATATAACATTATTCGAGACGTGAAAGTCATGGGCCAGGCTGATGGTCACTATGAAGTCGTCTATGACAATGTCCGTGTACCGAAAGAAAACCTGTTGGGTCCACGTGGCCAGGGATTCAAGATAGCCCAGGACAGACTTGGCCCAGGAAGAATTTTCCATTGCATGCGGTGGCTTGGCCAGGCACAGCGGGCATTCGATCTTATGTGCGACCGTGCAAACAACCGTGTTGCCTTTGGCAAAAACCTTGGCGAACACCAGCAGATACAAAAATTCATTTTCGACACTGCCGCTGAAATTCAGGCATCAAGGCTTCTCACCCTGCATGCTGCACAAAAAATAGATCAGGGCGACGAAGCCAGGATAGAGATCGGTTTAATCAAGGTGTTTGGCGCCAAGATGCTACACAACTCCATTGACCGCGCGATACAGGTTCACGGCGCCCTGGGCGTAACGGAAGATACGCCACTTGAGCGCATGTACCGGCATGCCCGATATGCTCGAATTTACGATGGCGCTGACGAGGTCCATGTTATGAACACCGCCAGACGTATTCTTCGTGTCTATAACGAAGGCGCCAAATTCGATTTCGGTCTACGGTAGGAATGCACATGTCAAAGGCATCAGCAGTCAGGTTCTATTTCTCTTTCCGTTCGCCTTTCTCAGCCATCGCATTCTATCGACTGCGACGCTCACCGCTGTTCAAGGACGTAAAGTTCGAACTTATCCCTCTATGGCCAGAGAATATCTTTGGCGGCCATATGGACAATCCAACGGATAGCCTGTTTAAGATGGCATATATTTTTTCAGACGCCGCACGGCAAGCCGAGGAAGCCGGCCTTCCCTCTGCACAATTTAAGGCAATAGCTGAGCAATTTAAACTGCCCGCAGGCATGGATTACAGCAAAGAAAAAGCGGGGCTGGAAATGCCTGAAGAACCGTGGAGGATTACTCATTTAGCGTTTCTTCACGCGCAGGATAAAGGCAAAGGCTGGGCATTTGCTGATGCGGTTTTTTCACGGCGTTTCAATTTTGATGGGAAAGGTAGTAAAAATGTCATGGACCCGGCGGTCCTTGGCGAAATCGCCGACGAACTAGGTCTGGACGTTGCAGAAACCGTCAATGCACACACCTCCGGTCGCTTTGATGATGATCATAGAGAAATGATTCGACAGGGCGAAGCAGACGGGGTCTTCGGGGTTCCCTTCTTTGTGATCGAACAGGCTGAAGGCAATGAATTTTTTTGGGGTAATGACCGCCTTCCGTTCCTGCACAAGGCGATCACCAACGCAGAAGTGCTGCCGGTGATTAACGCGGACAGCTTGCGGGAAGTTCAGACCTCGCGGTGTTAACGACAATCACTTGCGCGCCACTAACACCGCTCACTCTTGACCAGGGAGCAACTCCGCCTAGAGATCCAACGGACGGTAATACTCCCTGCCCTCGCTGACGTAGTCCCCCATTAACTGCATAAAGGTTTCACCGGCAGATCCCTCCTCTGTCAGGGTCAGATTCTGGCGAATAAAGTTAACGCTATCAGGATTCAACTCCCGTGCTATCTGCCAATAGACTTCGGCCTTTTCTTTTTGCCCGTGTGCTCGAAACAGGTTTCCAAGACGAAAAGCTGCGTCAGCTTTCAGTTGATCAAAACTGTGACCCCGAATATTACCAGTCACCGCCTCAGCGGACTGAACAAACTCGCTATCGGCACCTTTCGTTACCCAGTCCTTCAAGGCTGGCGTGTAAACATCGTTGCCAAAAGTAATAGCCTGCTCACCTTCTCCTATTGCGTGGGTCTTGGAGTAGGTGCCCTCGTCAATCCGAACAATCTTGCCGTTTTCATCGACCCAGGCAGATGAAGGTACGTTCACAAAATTAAACGCACTGCTGATAATGTGGTCTACATCCACGACCTGGATATAGGTTGGATTGGCCGCATCAAAAATTGGCCCGGCTGCAGCTTCACCGCCGACGTCCTCGGCCGCACAGATAATGACAAAATTGGGATCGTTAATTTCTTCGTAGACTTGTTGCCACACGGGCACATCAAGAAAGCATCCTCACCACGATGACCAGGTCACGATCAACGCTTTTTTACCTTTAAGGTCTGCCATCCTGACGACATTGCCTTTCCGGTCCGTGACTTCGAACTCTGGCGCCATCGCATCGACCATCATGTTTTTTCGTTTCGCAGGTATCTCGGCAAAACTCCAAACACCAGCTTCACGATCAACCACCCAGGGCTGCTCCAGCAGGTCAGCAAACGCTGTCAAATCAAACCACTGCTCACCCTCAGTTGTCGATAACAGCTCGTCATTCAGCGGAATACACATATCTGCGTAACAGGCGCCGTCTGGTTTCAGCTCAAACCCGTTGATGCGACCAAGGTCTTCGGGCTTAATCAATAAATTGTCACCGCCGCCTGTTTCAGAAAGGGTAATAGTCCTACCCTGATACAGTACCGTGACACTGCCGTTTGGATGTATCGGCGTTTCTTGGAACGGGTGTCGCAGTTCCGGGTATGCCATAAAGGCTTCGGCCATGTGTATTCTCCTTATCTAGAATTGAAAGGTGTTAAATTAAACGTATGATCCCCATAAGCGTTATATCGAAAGCTTTGACTTAAACTCAACCATAAAAGCACAGGTAGGCGCTATCAACAGGAACCTGTAGCTGGAACTTACTGTCACCGGGCACATGAAACTCATCACCCGCTTTAAATGATTGCCAATCGCTGTTCCCAGGTAACTTGGCGTTCAATTCGCCCACCACTACCCGCATCAGTTCCGGCGCATCTGTGCCAAATTCATATTCGCCCTTTGCCATCACGCCTACGGTGACTGGCTTGTCATGGCCCTGCAAAGCCAGAGACTGAACATTACCATTGAAGTATTCGTTGCGCGTGATCATGGGTTGAACTCCTATTCGCTTTGATTGCCACCAAACTCACATCGCGAGTTGGCAAATTTCCTTATTATCAGATTTTCTCACGTCCAACAGTTCCACACCAATCATCAATATTATAGAGCGATTGCATACTGACAAAAAAAGGCGAGCTCATCCGACCTCGCCTTTTGTTAGCTCGACTTCTTTTCGATTTCAGGACAACAGCTTCTTCACTCCGACACTGATTTTCCTCACACCGACTGCCGTACCCTGAACAATCATTAGAAAAGTCACCTGAAGTTGCTCGACCACCGTCGCTGCACTTACCTGATCCATGCGAGCCTGGAAGCTACGCAAGCTCGGGTTTTCATCCGCGAGTTGCTTTACTCTGGATGAACCGCGACCCAACATGTAAAGGGCCCCCGCCAAAAAGAGGACACCCGGAAGAATTGGTACTATCAAACCCACGACTCCCAGCACCAGGAATATAATCCCCAGCGTCAGGTAAAAGAGTTTTTCTGCGCCACTTACCATTGTTCTTATCTCATCTGTTTACTTGGCCATAGGAATGCAGAATTCGTGCCAGCTGCCCGAATTCTCATAGGCCATTGATATTTATAGTATTAATGTTAACTTTCGCGAGCACCGTGAAAGGTGGATAACTAAAATCGCGACAATGTAGTGAGAAACACCACTACCTGACACAAACCCCGATCCGGAAACCGGGTTCTGCAATCCAGCTAATCACATGTCAAGATTAACCATCCAGAGAGGCAAAGTTCTTACCTTCGCCCACCAACTTCTTAAGCAGGTCAGACGGTTTCCAGACTTCATCGCCGGTTTCCTGGAAAAACCGTTCCATATCCGCCAGCACATTATCCAGCCCCTGGCTATCGGCGAACCACATCGGGCCACCCACATAAGTTGGAAATCCATATCCGTTGACGTAGACAGTATCGATGTCACCCGCTCGCAGGGCATGGCCTTCTTCCAGTAACTTTGCCCCTATGTTCACCAGAGGATACATACAGCGCTTCAAGATCTCGTCGTCAGAAAAGTCTCGACGGGCATACCCCAGGTCTTCTGCTACTTTCGCGATGACTGCATCTGCTTCAGGGTCAGGACGCGGTGTTCGGTCGCCTTCTGCATACTGGTAGTAGCCTTTGCCGTTTTTCTGCCCGTAGCGGCCCAATTCGCAGAGTTCATCAGGAATTCTGGCGGTCACTTCGTTGGAGCCGCCCATCATTTTTCGAGCGCGCCATCCCAGATCAAGGCCGACCATATCGTTCATTGTAAATGGGCCCATGGCCAGGCCAAAGTCGAAGATCACCTTGTCCACCTGTGCCGGAGTTGCACCTTCCAGAATCATCATAGCTGCCTGACGCGTATATCCGCCCAGCATCCTGTTACCGATGAAACCGGGGCAGTTCCCTGCCATCACTGAGACTTTTCCCAGCCGCTTTCCAAGTGCCATGGCCGTACCAAGCACTACCGGTGATGAATCCTTTCCACGAACAACTTCCAGAAGTCGCATGACGTTTGCGGGGCTAAAGAAATGCATTCCGCATACAAATTCGGGTCTGTCCGTCATCCCCGCAATGGCATCTACATCGAGGCCTGAAGTGTTTGTTGCGAGCAGAGCGCCCTGCTTCATCACCTTGTCTAGCCGCGCGAATATTTCTTTCTTAAGGTCGAGGTTTTCATAAACAGCCTCAACAACGATATCTCCGTCACCCAGATCATCAAAATTTTCAGTAGGAATAATCAGCGACATCCGCTTATCCATTTCTTCCTGGGTCAGCCTTCCCTTGGAGACAGTCCGCGCGTAGTTGCCCTCGATCACCTTTATGCCACGTGCAAGATTCTCAGGATCGTTGTCATGAACCCGCACGGGTATACCAGCGTTGGCAAAACACATGGCAATACCACCACCCATTGTGCCGGCACCAATGACAGAGCCTTTGTTAATATCAAGTAACGGAACATCCTTAGACAGGCCCGGGATCTTGTTCGCGGCCCGTTCAGCAAAGAAAATGTGGATCAGCGCCTCGCGCTGTGGATCAGACATACATTCCGCAAATCTGGCGCGTTCTACCGCCATACCCTCGTCAAAGCTTTCAGCATTCACTGCAGCTTCAACACATTGAAGAATCTGCGCTGGCGCAAACTGTCCGCGGTGAGTCTTATCCAGATTGGCAGCGAATTTTTCGAACAGTGCCATATTGCCCCGATCAGCTGAGATCTTGTCCTCGAGGTCGCGAACCTTTCGTGTCGCGGCACCATCAGCAATGATTTCCTGGGCATAGGCAATTGCGTCATCAACGATGTCACCGCTGGCAACCCGGTCGACGATACCCATTGTTAACGCATCAGGCGCCATTATTGGGTTGCCGGAAACAATGGCCTGGACAGCCGCTTCTGCGCCAACAAGTCTCGGTAATCGCTGCGTACCACCAGCACCAGGGAGTAACCCCAGTTTCACTTCCGGCAAACCAACAGGAGCAGCCGCTGCAGCAATTCTGTAATCACAGCAAAGCGCAACTTCGAGCCCACCGCCAAATGCCGTTCCGTTGATGGCGGCTATGATCGGTTTGGTGCTGCCTTCCATCTTGTCCAGAGCATCACCCAGGCTCACACTTTCGGTTGCTGCAGCGCCAAACTCACTGATGTCAGCACCGGCTATAAACGCTCTGTGCATTCCCGTTAAAACTATAGCCTCGATGGCATCATCAGCCAGCGCGCTACTTACACCGTCAAAGAGCCCCTGCCGGACACCTGATGACAACGGGTTTACGGGTGGATTATCGATACTGAGGAGTGCGATATTGCCGCGAACTTCGTAATGGACAGTGCCTTTCATTAGATCTTCTCTCATTCAAATCGCGCGAGTATATCCCAGTTGGCCATAGGTTACTTAGTCCCGATTTATACCGCCTGTATATCCGTGATAAAAGACTGTAGTCAATTTGGTACTATTGGCCTTTTAAAAGTCCTTACAAACTCAAGTGGCCGATAAAACTCCAGACCTGGCACCACCAGAAAAGATACTTCCGGCGCTAATCCATCACTATTCGCTGGACAACCCGGCTGCCTCTGTTTCAGATACCACTCGCCTGATTGACCTGTTGTCGAAGCTCCCTGCACTTTCGGCCGAAGATCACCTGGATACGCTCGCGGCTCAACTGGAGACCCATGCGCCCGGTGGCGTATTTTCGAAAGATGATATGGCGGTGATTTCTTTCGTTGATGAAGCCGTCACCGAGGTCCTTGCCCGAACTGATCTCGACTTCAAGGTCGAATCCTTTATCCGAAACCTTGCTCCGCGAGTTGCTGCACTGGGACTCACGAAAAACATTCACGCGATCACCGCCCCGAACGAACTGTTCGATCTAATCGACCTGATCATTGAAGAATGCATCGGATGGAGTGAGGACCTGGGTTTCCTCGGACATCAGTTCATGGAAAAGGTCAGCGAAACCATATCTGGCCATTCAAGTAGTCGTATTTCAACAGCGCAGTGCATCAAAGATTTAAAGGCCGTTTTCAAAAAGGAAGCACCGTTATTCAAGCGGCTTGAGAAAAGACTCTGCGAGCGCGAACTGGACGTACTTTCCGGTAAGAAAGGTGAATTCATCAGCGCTGAGGCACTGAACAAGGCGATGACTGGCAATCAACTGCCACTCTTCATTATCTTTATGTTGCAGGGGCCCTGGTACGAATTCCTGCAGGATGTCTACATTCATTATGGCGGTGACACGTCCAAAGAATGGCTGACTGTTGTCAAACTGACCGAAGCCATCATGTGGTCCTTACAGCCCGGAAAAGACAGGACGAAACAATCTGAGCTGACCCAAAGTATTCCTGCCCACATCAAGTCATTCTGCAAGAAGGCTGACTTTGACACCAAACTGATTATCTCAGCCCTTGCGGACCTGGAGGCAGAATACGAATCAATTAACGCCGGCGATCCGTCTGAAGGCTGCGATTTCGACTTGCTGGCAACAGACGATTCCATGGCTGCAGTATTACAGGAAGCATCGAGTAAGACAGTCGACCAAATAAAGAAAATTCCACTTGACCAATGGTTTCTGTACGACGATCCCGCTGAACCGGACGAAAAAGTCGCGCGGATAAAACTCATACTGAATTGGACAGAGACAAAACAGCTTTTGCTGACCAACCACAACCGCCGCAAAGTAGTGCACCTGTCTTACGGCGAAATGATGAATCATCTCAATTCCTGCGTGCTCAGGAAACTGAACCCAATAAAGTCCGCCACCGAAACATTCAGAGCTCACCTGTTCGCAGTATTGAAAGCCGTTAGCAAGCAGAACAAAAAAGAGAAAAAGATAGAAGCTCAACAGGAACGCCGCGCTGTTTCAAAGGAGTATTCGCACCAGCGAAAAGAAGACCTAGGAAAAGAGCTGGAACTGCTAAGGCAGCAGGCAGTGAAAAAGAAAAACCGGGCGATGATTTTACGCCACAAGGTCCAAAAGAAATACGATGCCGCAGCAGCAACCGTAAGCTCCCTGAAACCGGATGCCTGGGTAACGCTTTCCATCATGGAAGGCGTCCAGACGCCCTGCAAACTGGTAGCAATCATCGCATCCAACCAAACCTACATATTTGCCAACAGGGCTGGGTTAAAAGTCGCGGAGTACAGTGCTAGTCAGCTGGCACACATGATCGTCACGGAAAACAGCGAGATCCTGGATACCGGGGCAGAGTTTGAAAGCGCACTGGCCACCGTAGTCTCCGGGCTCCGTGAGGACAAATCCAAGAGCTACGAAGAGCTGACCGGTGACTCATCGTAGCGTTGCAACCATTTAAGAATTCCCTAACCACGGCACCGATCTACAGGCATCTTCTTGATTACCGACAATATTACGTTCGATAAACTTCTGTCTGATATCGACCTGCAGATCGAAGTGCTAAACGCTATCGCTGCAGACAATCCGATTCTCAATGAACAACTGCGTCTGCTGCTCGAATCTCGCGAGATGCTGCTATTACAGGAGATGGAAATGCAGCGGCTGGAGGAGTTAGTAGATCCTGACGATATAATTGAACACACCAACATCATCGACCAGCACGCTGATGACGCCTGAATTTCGCCACCTTGAAATTGCCGACACTGACGCCTCGTCACGCCCCTTCAGAAAGTCCTGCCGGACGACCAGCCACACAACGAACCAGCTACGGCTCTTAAGTTAACAATGCAAACGGACAAACTTTCCTTTGTCGCAAGCGTCGACGGCGCCATCTGTGGATTCGTCATGGCCGGATTTGACGGCCACAGGTCTGGTTAGGTACGCCACAGAATGCCTACGTGCGCTCGGGTATATGGGGAAGCTGGTCGTCTAGCGGTTTATTCAAAAGCGACAGGGTTCCCAACATTAAAAACGCCAGCGTCGTACTGGACACCTTCCCGTCGTTCCACATCCGGCGGGAAAACCCGTCTTTTCTCTGTAAAATACTGCGTCCGGAAATCACCGTCAGTCGCCCTGTTGTATGTCGCGTACAAGACCCTGCGGGAGACATCACTGAAGTTTGCCGCTGAGCGGTGCGGAACATAGGAATCGAAGAGTACAAGATCACCTGGAGCGGTTTCAACGGGCATCCACCTTAGGCCCGCAACCGCATTATCGGACAGGGTGAGGTCTTCATTCATGTCGAGCGAATTATCCAGCCTCGATGTTCTTGCGATTTCCAGACAACCATTGTCTGTCGTCCCCTGATCAATGCTCAACATCATAGTGACATGGAATCGTTGCCCGAAGCTGGTAAACGCCGGTGCATCCTGGTGGGCTGAAAAACCTTGTCCTCCGGGGAGTTTGAAGTTTATTTTCTCCTTGAACAGCGCCGCGCGTTCGTTCATTAGCAGAGCTAACAGATTCAGGTTTGCATTTCCCTGCAACAGCTCTGCGTAAACGGGTTCATATTGCAGAAAATTCTCGATTCGGCAGAGGATACGAGTGTCGCCACCGGCCGCTTCAAAGTATTTCATCCACTTGCCTGCCATTTCCGGCCTTGCCTGCAAGTCATCGGTGGCTGATGTAATCAAAACCATTTCATCTTCACTGTACCAGCCCTTTATATGAAGCCAGCCAAAGCGGTCCCAATGATCCAGTTGCGCCTCAGAAATTGGTTTCCGGCAATGACGCGCCAACATGGAGCGATAATATTCAAGATTCGGCCTGTCCGCTTGAGGCTCCTTTGCGGCCTCATCCCACACTCGCAGGCGCAATGCGTCCCTGAAGCCCGGACTGGTTTTGAAGGCGGATAACTCTTCATAGCTCATCGGACCACCCTGGTAATCCAAAGTCTTCCGGCTTGCCGGAGACAACTTGGCGATATATCCCTCGGTAGTCGCTGCCAGATAGCGTTTCGAATCTACATGAGCACCGACCAGAGCTGAGATTTCTGGTTGCAGACCGATGGCGGTCAAATACTCTGCACCCAATCTGTCGTGCTCCTTGGCACCCAGCCCTTCCATCTGCAACGCCTTGGGATTGCACCAGTGACCAACATCATGAAGCAGCGCTGCAAGTACCATGTGCTCACCAGCACCCGCCTTGATTGCGAGACCCGCAGCCTGCAACCCATGTTCGAGCTGGCTTACGGGCTCCCCAATATAAGCCAATTCTGAAAGGCTCTCGAGGGACTTCAATAGTTTAGTGATACTCATGCCGGTATTTTACACAACCCACAGCCATCAACGATGAGTTCCGGCGTTAACGCTGAATCATCCCCCTTTCGGTCACACTGGTGCAAAGGTATCCTGCCGGTCGCCTTAAAAAACCCTGCCCGGAAGCAGGTTATGGCCTTAGGCCTAAAGCTGAAAAACTGACTTCCCGCTGTTATCCCAGCCCGGCTAAAGATGTACCTATACGCTTCCTCAACTTACCGGAGTAGACAAATGGGCGCTGGGTTTCTACATTTACACGGCACCTGATGAAGGCATGCGAAGCCCCGGCAGCTACAGTTGGAGCGGTCTGCCTGGACACCCTGAGCGGATTTGAACGTCGCTACTATGAACTTATCGGCTAGCGCAGACGCTCGACCCAGAAACGTGTACCACCGGCCACACCTATCGGCATTAATATCAGGTTCACGACAGGCACCGTTAACAGCAGATAGGCAGGCAATCCGAACATAAAGGCATCAAATCGCCGGGCTCTGATACGTGACTGCAACTCTGCAAAGGAAATGTCGTTGTTGTCGGCAGCGTAGTCTGCGTACTGGATAGACATCATCCAGGCCCCGAACAAAACCCAAAGAAACGGCGCGACAGTGTTGATAACCGGAATAATGGTGATCAACAGCAAACCCAGCAGCCTTGGCAATGTATAGCGTAATTTTGCCAGCTCCCTTGCAACCGAGCGCGGCAGGATTAACCAGGGAGATACCGTCGATACCGGCGCCGAACCCGTCAGAGCCTGTTCCACTTTGATCGACAGGATTGCGTTAAAAGGCGAGGCAATAATGTTCGCCATAAACGTAAAAACAAAAAGAATCAGTACCAGCAGTACGATCAGCGAAATGCCCCAGACCAGCCAGTAAAGTGCAGACATCCAGTCAGGAAACCAGGCCACGATTATGGCAACCCAGTCGTCGAAATGGGAATAGGACAACACCACTAACAACGTCAGCACCACAGCATTAATAAGACACGGAACAATGAAATATCGCCGCAGTCCGGGACGGCGGATTAGCTGGAAACCATCAAGGAAACATTCAAGACCAGTCATCGTATTTCTCGGTAATAATCCTTGATTCAACAGCTATCGGATGCCTTCCCAGGCGTTAAGCCTTGGTAACTCTCCATTCTCGACAACCGATGAGTTGTTATCAAAATGCTGTACGGTTCTTTTTTCCAGATCGTATTTAGGCCAACTGGGTTCATCGCCCTGAATGAAGCTGGTCCAGACACCATGCATCTCATCCGCAACAGCCTGGGGCAACTCACCTTTCCCGATAAAGGCATCAACGCCAGTGGCCATCAACATATTGAAGGCAAAGGGTATTTCAAGCGCATGAGTCGCTTTTAGATGAGCGTTTCTGGACTCCCAATCAAACTGGTACACCCAGGTGTCTGCACCCCTCGCTACCCGGTCTTCCGCAAGACGAATCGCCGGAATCTTGAAAGTGAAATCGGTGCCTAACTCAATCGCGAGTTCCGTTTCTGTGGCGTCAGGCAGCATTTCCCGGTAAGCCTCGATCAGTGATTCGCTGCCATAGGTCTTGGCCTGTTTTCGTAGTCGTTCCGATGACATTTTCTCCATCACGAAAAGCGTATTTTCATCCTTGTTAGTTCCAGTCAGCACGGGAACACTCGCGCCTACACCCGCCCGGATGGATTCGCGAAGTGGGATTGGCAGCACTTCATTTTCTTCGACCGGATAAAATGCCTGCACGCCATCGCCTATGTTCATCTGGTTATAGCGGCTATCAGCCCGAGCTTGTGCCTCAAGGATGTCCAGCACACTTGCCGACTTCAGCTCATCAATAGATTCGACACCAAGCTCGTCCATCAATAAATCTGCAACCACCTTCCCTACTTCATCCGTCAAGGTGTGGTGCGTCGCGCCGCTTTGCGGGATCGCGCGCCGAAACAGGCCCTGCGCCTGTTCGCAGCCAAGTAACGTTGCAACCGAAAAGCCCCCCGCGGATTCGCCCGCGATGGTGACCTTCGATGGATCACCACCGAAACCTGAAATATTGTCCCTTACCCATTCCAGTGCTTTGATCTGGTCGCAGATGCCATTAATACCGGAGGTCGCATAATCATCGCCGAACCTGGACAAGTCAGTGAACCCCAGCGCTCCTAACCGGTAGTTGATCGACACGACAACGATGTCCCCGTTTAGTGCAAAACTGGTCCCGTTGTACCATGGCACTGCGCCCTGGCCCGACCTGTAAGCTCCTCCATGAATCCAGACCAGCACGGGTCTCTTTTTTTGATCGATTGCCGGCGTACAGACATTCAGGAACAGGCAATCTTCATTCCAGTTCACTGGCACTGAGTCAGTCATGCCACCGGAAGGTAGCTGTGGTGCGGCTGGTCCAAACCTGGTTGCGTCTCGAATGTCATCCCAGGACGCAGGAGAAACCGGCCGCTTAAATCGTCGGTCCCCAACCGGCGGTTCGGCGTAGGGAATACCATTAAACATAAGGACGCCGTTTTTTTGGCGCCCAAGAACAAGGCCCTGTTGGGTTGACGTAATTGGCGATTGCTGTTCTTCTATCGACATAAGCGTTACTTTTGTTAGCTGTGAATTTATGCAAACCAACTCGATTGTATGGCCTCTGACTCAATGAAACAAATTCCAAGCATCAGTCTTCGGGAGCTAAAGGCAAATAACCGTGAAACGATCGAAAGTCTTGCGAGTGCCTGCCAGTACTGGGGTTTTTTTCGGCTGGTTGATCTAGACCTCAAGAAGAGAACAACGGACCAATTACTCGCAACAATGAAGGTTTTTTTTGATCTGCCGCACGAAGAGAAGAGACAACTATCGAGAACAGAGAAGAACCCATGGGGGTATTTCGATCAGGAGCTCACGAAGAACAAACAGGACTGGAAAGAAATTTTTGACCTTGGCCTGGATCAGGCACCCTCCCATAATCATAGCCAAACCCCCTGGCCCTCTCGTCTACAGGGGTTTCGCGAAACAATGGTTCAATGGCACCAGTTATGCGAGACAATCAGCCTGACACTGCTTGAATCCATTGTGCAGTCCCTCAAACTGCCTACATCTTCCTTAACGCAGCATTTCACCAAAGGTAACTCAAGCTTCCTTCGACTGAACCACTACCCTGTCTGTAAGGCGCCAGCAGACCCAACAGAAGATTTCCCCACAGAGGGTCACCTGGGGATTTACCATCACACGGATGCAGGTGCGGTAACGGTGTTACTGCAGGATGAAGTCTCTGGCTTACAGATACGTCATAACGATACCTGGACAACCATTGACAGCGAGAACAACAGCCTGATTGTCAATGTCGGCGACCTTATTCAGGTATGGTCCAACGATCGCTACAAAGCGCCACTACATCGTGTTCTGGCCAACAGTAAGCAAGACCGCTTTAGCGCCGCTTTCTTTCTGAACCCTGACTCTGCTACTAACTGCATTCCACAGACTGGTGAGAAGCCGCGCTATCGATCGGTAAATTGGGATGAGTTCCGGTCTGCGAGAGCGGCGGGTGATTACGCAAACATCGGAGACGAAGTACAGATCAGCGACTATCGCCTCTGACCTTAAGCGCCGGGCCTTTGGTCTGCAATAATAGAAACCCGCTCACCATGCCGTTCATGGGGATAATAATCCCAGATCGCATGGTGCTGTGTGCAACGATTGTCCCAGAACGTCAGGGTGCCAGGCTCCCAGCTCACTCGACAGGTTAACCTTGGCACTGTCGCAATATGCTCGAACAGAAAACCTAGCAGCGCTTTCGACTCACCCGAGTTCAAGCCCTTAATGTGCGAGGTAAAACCGGAATTTACGTACAGTACCTTCCTGCCCGTCTCCGGGTGGGTCACAACCACAGGGTGCTCATTTTTCGGGTAACCGCCCTCCGGTGGGGTACTCTTATACGCTCCGACATAGGGAAGCCCGCCATCATGCACCGCAATCAGTCCAGCCAGAAGTTCTTTCATCGTTTCCGAAAGCATGTCGTAAGCCAAGTACATGTCGGCATACATCGTATCGCCGCCCCCATAACCTGGGACCTGCTTCATGTACAGCATGGAACCCATCGGCGGATACTCATCGCAGGTGACATCTGTGTGCCAGCCATTACCGGCCGTATAAGCGGAATCTTTGGTGGTCTTCACCACCAGGATTTCAGGATCATCAGTTCCTTTATAATTCATCGGGTGGGTATGTAAGTTGCCAAACCTGCGAGCAAAATCCTTATGCTGATCTCTGGTCAGTTCCTGCTCACGAAAAACCAGCACCCCCCAATCAAGAAACGCCTGGTGAATACCAGCAAAGGCTTCGTTATCAAGAGGCTTAGATAAATCTACATCTCTGATTTCTGCCCCAATATGAGGGGTGATAGGCGTCACATTCATAACGCCACCTTGACACAGTTCGCGCCCTAAAGCATGTTTCTCAGCATTAACTCTGGCGGATGGGGTTCCAGATAGGTTTGGCCATTGATATAGGCGCTCGGGTAGCGTTTTCTAAAGTAATTAATGAGCGTTATCGGCACGATCACCGGAACAAGGCCCTGGCGATGCGCATCGATTAAACGCAAAAGCTCGGACTTGTCCTCTGCTTCCAGCGATTCCTTGAAAAAACCCATGATGTGCATCAGCACATTGGCGTGCTTCTTTGGCGTCGTCAGGACCTTCATGGCGGACATCAACAGGGAAATATACTCCGCGCAGCGGGCTTCAACGTCGCTGGTACTCACCCCCGCCACTATCCTGCCAAGTTCCCGATAAGCTGGCTCGTCATGAGCGAGTACCGCGAATTTCTGAACTGTATGGAATTTCACCAGCGCATTGCTATCGACCCCACCTGCCATCAACTGTTGCCAACGGTGATAGAGAAATACTCGTTCAAGAAAATTTTCGCGCAACCTTGTATCGTTCAACCGGCCTTCTTCTTCTATAGGCAAGTTGGGATGCGCGCTCATTATTTCATTGGCGTAGATGCCAACGCCGGTCCTGTCAGGTGGACCGTCATTGTTCTGATAGACCTTTACCCTGGCCATTCCACAGCTGGGGGAATCTTTCTTGAGAATATATCCGGACACCTCATGCAGCGCTGGCGCCGTTTTTCTACCATAGGCACTGAGCGCTTCTGTGTAACGAATTGTTCGGTCTGCGTTACTTACAGCTTCTGTAGTCTCATTTTCGCCTTTAATCAGACGAATCGTTGGGCGAGGAATCCCAAGACCAATGGCAACTTCAGGGCACAGAGGCACAAAATCAAAATAAGTGGCAAGTGATTCGGTCGCATATCGAAACTGTTTGTGTCCACCGTCAAAACGGACTTCATGGCCGACAAGACAACTGGATATCGCTATTTTTGGTTTAATTTCCATCAACGTTTCCTAAATCAAGGGCGCGACCATCCAGGTTAACTGGCAAATCAAGGCCAAGCTCTTCCCCAAGCGTTGGCGCGATATCGATACTATGGACCTCGTCGACTATCAACCCAGGTTCCACCCCCGCCCCATAGAAAATAACAGGCACCCGCCGATCATAATCATAGATGGACCCGTGACTCGTCCCCTCCTCAAAAAAGATGAGACATGTTTCACTCAGCTGAATAAAGAAATGGGGCGATTTTCCAGGAACAAAGGAATTGCGGTACAAACGGCTAACCGGATCATTGGAACCCTCTAGTTCCGCCGGCGTCCAAACCGCCTCAATGTAAGCCTGTTCTTCGAGGTAGCGCTCCATTGAGTCAACCACCTGCTGCACCGTTGTACCCATCTGCTGTGCATAGGCAGCACTGACCGTACCGCCGGCTGCTGAAAAACCGACCAGGTCTCTAGGGTCGCCAAAAGGCGCGGTGAAATCGATATACAATCGCCAATAGAGTCCCAATATGGCTTTCTCAATAGAAATTCGACCACCATCCACCGGACATTGCATCTCGCCGGTTTCTACCAACCATTCAGGTAACGGTAAAACCCCATGGTCGGAAGACAGGGCAACCACGTAGTCCCCCCCTAGGCGCTCATCAAGAAATGCCAGTAATTCTCCTAGCGTCGTATCTATACGGGCAAGCGTATCTTCTGATTCACCGCTATACGGTCCATAGCGATGGCCAACCACATCCAAAGACGAATAGGATATCGCCAGCAAATCCGTCACCCCTTGCTGGCCAAGCCTCTCTTCATCGACCACCCGTTTCGCCAATTCAGTGGTCGCCAGATCCAGAAAAGGAGACGCGTAAAAACGCGCTGCGCGCTCCCCCGGTTCACCCGTATTTACGGGATGCCCGGAATGCCGAAGATACTCCCCGGATTCACCGACATAATCGTCGACCCTGAGCGAGCCTGCCTTGTGTTCCCATGTCTCTGGGTACCGCGCGGCAAACCCGTCAACAAAAAAGTTATCCCCATTGAATGCCTGCATATAATCAGGCAGCGGACCGTAGTATCCCGAACTGGTGAATTTTGCCACGCTCCTTTCATACCAATAAACCCCGTCCGGATTCTTACCGGCCATTGTGATCGCCGCCCTGTCCTTACCCGCAACAGAAAAAACTCTTGATACAGGTGAGTTTGCTTTAAGCCAGTCTCCCAGCGCGGTGGCGGTCATTGCATTGGGTGACCGATTGAGTTTTGTACCAAACACCCGATGGGCATCATCAAGGTCATCAACACAGTAACGCTCTTGTCCAGTGACGTGATCGATATAACTATTGCCAGGGATCCCGGCCTTTCCAGGATTGACGCCGGTAGAGATTGCGACATGACCGGGGCAGGTATTGGTTACGCCATGATCCAGAATGGCATTGGTGTATACGCGACCCTGGCGCATCAGGCGACCAAGGCCTCCCGTCATATCCACGCTGAGCCGACCGGGGCTGAGTTGGTCAACCGAGACCAACACCACCAGTTTTGGTGAACCAAACGTACTTGGGCTCTGTGCAAGCAGCAACAGTCCTAGCAAAAACAGTGCACGCAACGCCAGTGCAACATTAAACAAGGATCTAAAAAAGAGATACATAGTCAAAGGTCAAAACTGCAGGAACGGCATCATGCAAGAACAACCTGTTTCGATCAACACTCAATCGAGCCGCATACTGTCAGGCACTGCTTGTTCAGCCACCATACGGTCAATGGAAAGTATGACAATGGGGGTTACCGGCACATCATCAAATTCACCAATGGTACTAGTCTCTGTGATTTCGATCAGATCTACCACATCCATTCCAGAGGTGACTTTCCCAAAAACGGCATAACCGAAGGACTTACAGGTGGTCGGCTTATAACTGCCTCGCGCCCGGGCTGCTGCAACAGTTGCTTCGTCTTTGCGGGTGCAGCTTTTTTTACCATGATTCAGACGCTTATTGGCGACCACATTAATAAAAAACTGCCGGCTGGCGGAATCAATTTCATTCATCCTGGCCATGGCAATGGTCCCTCGTGAGTTCGAAAGACCATTGTCGGCTTCATTCATGATCATTTCGCTTTCCTCGGCTTCTGCCATGTCCAGGTAGTAGCCACCTCCCTGAACCATGAAACCCGGTATCACCCGATGGAATATAGTGTCTTTGTAAGCACCCGAGTCAACAAGGCCAAGAAAATGAGCAACGGTAACCGGCGCTTTTTCTTCATCCAGCTCGATCACTATCTTGCCCAAATTGGTACTGATCAGGACATCTTCAGCTGGCGCTGAAATGGCGCAGCCCGTACAAAAAAATGCTACGAGCACCCTCTTCATATTAAATGCACTGACTTTTCGACCAGACCGTGAATTCACCGGCATAGCAAAACTTCCCTTGTTCGGCACATTTTTCGTGCTCTAGTTGATTTACGGAGACATCAAAAAAACGGCTCAAGCTCTTTCTGCCCCTCAGACAGAGAGGCCCTATCTACATTCTACATTCTACATTCTACATTTCACGTCCAACAGCCAACCCGGCCAGCCGAAACGCTGGCTTTAACCAGCAGGCTTAAGCATCATGTAACTTTTTTAAAAGGGTAAACAACATGGGTTCCATGGATAACCAAAATGTAATCGTCATCGGCGGTACTTCAGGAATCGGCCTCGCCACCGCGGTCACTGCTGCAAGCAAAGGAGCCAATGTCTGGGCTGTCAGCCGATCAGAAGACAAGGTTAAGGCGTGTTCCGATTCTTATCCCGAAATCACCTTCAGTTCACTCGACACCCACAATGTCGAAGGGTTGAATTCACTCTTTGAATCAGTCGGTGCAATCGATCATATTGTCGCTGCGGCCACGGGCGCAGAAAGAACAATGGCACCGTTCATGGACCAAACCGACGAACAGTTTCGCGCCGCGTTCGGAAAGTTCTGGGGTTACACCCATGTTGCCCGCCAGGGTATTCCACATTTAAAGGAAACCGGGTCACTCACTTTTATCAGTGGAACTCCTGCCAGAAAATGTAATCCTGGAATGTCATCCGTATCGTGCACCGGCAACGCTGTCGAAGGGTTAACCCGCGCTTTGGCCCTGGAGGTGGCACCAAAGCGTGTAAATGCTGTCGCGCCAGGTCTCATCAGTACAGGAATGTTCGATAACCTGGGTGACAACAAAAATGCCGCACTGGCAAATATGGGTAAAAACATTCCACTAGGGCGTGTCGGTGAAGCGGACGAAGTCGCAAAGGCGATCGTCATGATCATGGAAAACAATTACCTAACAGGCACTACCATCGATGTCGACGGCGGCGTGTTATTACCTTGACAGCCTAGCCATAAAGACTGGATTTGTGACTTTCAGAGTAATCGTCGATGCCGATCTGCTGACGCAGGCTAGCTGTCACTTCTTCGGTCTTAGTATCAAGAGGAATCCCTGTCGCGTTTGCCACTTTAGTAATGCCATTGAATCCGCTGGCAATACCAATGGCATCGACAAATTTTTCAGCCCCGATAGTGCGGACAGCCTCTGCGCGTAAATGCGCAAGATCAATCGGATCTCCAGCAAAAACCGCCTCTGCGATCGCAACCAGCAGATCTTCATCCTCTACGCCAACGTCGTCATCACCCATGACACCCGACAAGTTGTAGGATTCTTCATTTATCTCGCCGCTTCGACGAAGCAGCATGGTATGTGAAGTCGTTCAGTAAAAGCATTGGTTCAGTGAAGAGACTCTGGAAGCCAGCAACTCGATCTGGGATCGCCCCAGAGTAATTTCATATTCGGTTAAAGAGTACTGGGATCGCATCACACTGAAAAAATGCGAAATAGCCCCCGGGACAAGACCCATCGCCCGGAAAATATTCGGTGCAGTTGGGATTTCGAGATCGGTTTCTTCTTGCACGAGATCGAGCATTGGCACCCAGGCACCAGCATCAATCACCGCCGGATTACTTTCCCTGTCCGGTTCGCCACTTTTCGCAGCCGGTGGCTCGGCAGGCTCACACCCCAGCGCCCCCCCGAAGCTGTCGACGATAATTGATGTCGCCACAAGCCCTACGATCTCGACATAGGTTTCCGGTGCAATACCGGCCTCAGTAATGCCCTGATACCAGGCCCGGGTCAAGCGGCCGGAGTCCGTGGTGATTCGGTGCACTACCTCGATAAGATCATTGGCAAGATCAGTACAAGACTCGTGAGTACCCTTTACCGCATAGGGTGACAGGGCTTCCTTTCGCTCCAGGCAAAGGCGGCACGAGGGTGCATGTCTCGCTTCGGCCAATATGGCCAATCGCGAATGACTATCGAGCCAGGTTCCTGGTTCGGCAAATGTATCGATCGCCGCCTCATGAGCATCCCTGATTCTCTGGCGAACCGGTAAATCCTGACTGACATACATATTCATTCTTGCATCCTCATCCGTTAATCGCCCATCCGTTAATCGCCATTGTGACGCTCGATTCTTTGCATCTTGATCGGGTAGCCCGCATCATGTGGAAGATTACCCGAATGCCCAGACTCTCCGCAAATGCCAGAATTCCGCTGTGTTTCACCAAAAGAATTTGATTCGGTCATTGATGAACAGTTCTTCAGGGATGAGCATGAATTGCTCGAATCAAGGTTTTTCGATCAACAAGATCGAATCATCGCCAGGGTCGTCCGGTACCTGGATGAGGAAGGGGAACTGGTGCCTGAAGCAGATCTGATGCTGGCCGTTTACGCCGGGGAAGATTAAAGACCACCTTAGCCACATCCCGGCACATAAATTCATCGCTACCGTTGCTCCCTTCCGGGCCTGGCGGAGTTCACCAATCGTTATTGCGGGAGGACCAAGGTGGAATATGTATTATACGGATGCAGAGCAGAAAATCCTACCGCGATGCAAGCGAATCTACCCAGTGACGTTCTGATATGATTTTCAGGCCCTTACCCTGCTTCTGCAGGTCGATGGCACGTTCTATTGAGCGACCAAAAGTGGTATGAACCCAGTCAGGGCTGCAAAACTCACCAATAACCAGATAATCCGTCTTTTGCGTTGGTGCAGCAGAGATACTTCCACCCATTTCAATCACCGTTTCTTCGCAATCGACCGTCGAGCCGAAAACAAACTTCCCTGTCAGGGTGAACACTTTGCCTGCAAAATCCACTTCTGGCTCAGGTCGAGTCAGTGGCAACGTCGTTGACCGGTTGGGTTCCTGTAGAGGCGATCCCTCGCCGGTCAGATCCCGTAGCGTTGCCAGAAGCTCAATTTTCTCTTCTCCCGATAAAATACCATCGCGCAACATTTCCGTAACACGGGCATAGACAATGTTTACGGGCCACCTATCTGCCACCTCACGGTGGTTCTCAATCCATTGGCCAATGAATATCGCTTCACGTTCGTCGATAACACTATCGGCAATCACGCCACGACAGATGCCGATAAGCTCATCAACAAGCCGATCCTGAATACGAAGTGCATTCTTGGACCTGTTCGTTTTACTCATCATCAACTTCTTCAAACAAAGATAGCTGTCGCTCCGGTTCTTCTACAAACATTTGTTGCACCACTTCTTCCCAATTGCATCGAGACAACAGGTCTCGCTTAAACTCGCTGTCTGGCTCAAAGGATAGCGGCTCTTCAAAACCTTCCAACTCAATATCTTCATTCAGGTGAATCTTCACCCTGGTACTATCTACTATTTCAGCCACCCAATACGTGCCGAGTACCGCTTCCCTGCACCAAAACCGGCTGTAACCATCAAACCCCTCAAATTCTCCGGGTTCATCAGGTTCCGAAAGTTCTACTCGCAGGAGCTGCCATTTCCCTGCCAATACTTCTGATTTATCAACCAATAGCTTGCCTGTCTACCAGCGTGTCACAAATTGATCAGGGTCGTGTTCCGGCAGCAACTTCTGCTTTCCTTCAATTTGTCCTACGTAAAGAAAGCCAATCATTTTTTCATTGGACTCCAGACCAAGACCTTGTGCCACAATCTGGTCATAGGTCATCGAACCGGTTCTCCACATGGACCCATATCCAAGAGCATGCGCCGCAAGCATCAGGTTTTGGGCCAAAGCCCCTGCAGAAAGAATCTGCTCTACCTCCGGGACCTTTGGGTGCTCGACAAGCCGCGCTGCAACCACGAGTATAAGAGGCGCGCGAAGTGGTTTGTT